>Ga0114958_10000313_pt1 | contig 41907 bp, 34 predicted proteins | sample C_130208_EF_Meta_FD_89577 | JGI IMG/M metagenome (GOLD analysis project Ga0114958, IMG submission 89577) | Freshwater microbial communities from Lake Croche, Canada to study carbon cycling - C_130208_EF_MetaG | ecosystem: Environmental > Aquatic > Freshwater > Lake | place: Lake Croche, Canada... | reverse complement strand
GACTGAACGATTACAAACCTGTTTAATGTCAAAACAAAGCTAAACGATCGCACGCGTATTGAAGGGCAGCCAACGATTGTCTGACCCGTTTTGGCGCACTGCATCATTTATTCTATCCCATATTATGAAATTTTTTTACTTGATCGCAACAAAACGAATGACTATCAGTCAGTCTGGCCTGCCATCCATACGGTTTTTGTCTCTTTTCGGGTACCTTCTGGCCCAGCACAAGTAATATCGTGACCTTAACAACAGACACTCATGCCCGGACTCTCTGATATGCGCAGTGACCTTGAAATCGCCCAGGCCGCGAATAAACGCCCCATTCTTGAGCTTGCGACCGACAGACTCGCAATACCCGTCGAACAACTTGAACCCTACGGTCGCTTCAAGGCCAAGCTTTCGCTTGGATATATCGATACGTTAGCCTCAAGACCCGACGGCAAGCTGGTGCTTGTGACGGCAATATCGCCCACCCCAGCAGGCGAGGGAAAAACCACGACCACCGTTGGTTTGGGTGATGCCTTAAATTACATTGGCAAGCGCGCCATCATGTGTTTGCGCGAACCCTCTTTGGGCCCAGTCTTCGGCATGAAGGGAGGCGCCGCAGGCGGCGGCATGGCGCAAATTGTTCCGATGGAAGACATCAATTTGCATTTCACGGGCGATTTCAATGCGATCGCACTTGCTAACAACCTACTGGCTGCGCTGATTGACAATCATATCCATCACGGCAATAAGCTAGGTATCGACGTACGCAGGGTGAACTGGAGACGTGTCGTTGACTTAAATGATCGCGCTCTGCGCAACATCGTCGTGGGATTAGGCGGAACCGCCAACGGGTTTGCGCGAGAAGATCATTTTGATATTGTCGTGGCCTCAGAGATTATGGCGATCTTTTGTCTTGTCAAAAATCTGAAAGAATTGAAAGACCGCTTAGCGAATATCGTGATTGGTTACTCACTGACTGGCACACCGATTTTGGCACGCGATTTACAAGCACAAGGCGCAATGACTGCACTCTTGAAAGAGGCGCTTGCTCCAAACCTTGTACAGACGCTTGAAAATAATCCGGCAATCGTGCACGGTGGCCCCTTTGCCAACATTGCACACGGTTGCAACACAGTATTAGCGACGAGTACAGCCTTGAAGCTGGCGGATTACGTTGTCACTGAAGCGGGCTTCGGTGCCGACTTAGGTGCCGAAAAATTCTTTGATATTAAATGCCGCAAAGCCGGCCTGACGCCCTCGGCCGTGGTGTTAGTCGCTACCGTACGAGCACTGAAGTACCACGGCGGGGTCGAGGTCAAAGATGTCGGCGTCGAAAACCTTGACGCACTACGTGCCGGGCTCGTGAACCTCGAGCGTCATATTCATAACATCACGCAAAATTTTGGGCTGCCTTGCGTTGTTGCCATCAACCATCGCACAGAAGATACGGACGCTGAAATTGCACTACTGCAAGCCACAACCGCAGCCTTAGGTGTTGAAGTGGTGCTGGCCAAACACTGGGCACAAGGTGGCGCAGGAGCAGCTGACTTAGCGCACGCTGTCGTCAAGCTCTGCGAACAGCCGAATCACTTTAAATTTTTGTACCAAGACTCAGATTCGTTGTGGGACAAGGTGCAAGCCATTGCAACAAAAACCTACGGCGCGGCCAGCATCACAGCCGACGCAAAAGTGCGCGCGCAAATCGCACAGTTACAAAGCGATGGCTATGGTGATTTACCGGTGTGTATTGCTAAGACGCAATACTCGTTTTCGACCGATGCCAAATTGCGTGGTGCACCGAGCGGCCACGTGTTGACGATTCGCGAAGTCAGGTTATCGGCCGGTGCTGGCTTTGTGGTGATGGTGTGTGGGGATATCATGACAATGCCTGGGCTGCCTGCTGTGCCTGCCGCGAATGGGATTGATGTGAATGATGCGGGACAGATTACTGGGTTGTCTTGAGTTTTGGGGTGCTCTTAGTGCCGTGACTTTTCTGGGGGCGGGCAGGGGCCTCTGGGCGGCTGACCGAGTCGGTCTGCTGCGCAGACTCCCCTCCGATTTCTGGTCTTGGCGGCGGCAGCCCAAACTCGCTTCGCTCAAACAAGGGCTGCCTTCATCCGCCAATCCTGCAAAATCCTCGGCGCCTCAAACATCCGCCCAGAGGCCCCTGCCCGCCCCCAGAAAAGACAAATTCTCGAGGCAACAAACCTCACACAAGCAGCGTGTGTTGTGACTTAGGCGTGTTTTGTGACTTAGGCGTGTTTTGTGACTTAGGCGTGTGTTGTGACTTAAGCGTGTGTTGTGACTTAATTAAGTCGATTTTCAATTAGTTCGCTACGAGGCTTTACTCAACTCAGTCAAATAAAGCACTCGTTACTTCATTGCAAAGTCTTACTGCACCACTACCGGAATCCCAGCAATCCGCGACGACCACTCTTTTGGCCCCGTTTTATGCACTGAAATACCATTTGAATCAACCGCCACTGTCACAGGCATATCCACCACATCAAACTCATAGATGGCTTCCATCCCCAGATCAGCAAAGCCAACCACCTTGGCAGCCTTGATCGCCTTAGACACCAAGTACGCAGCACCACCCACGGCCATCAAATACGCAGACTTGTGCTTACGAATCGATTCGATCGTTGCGTCACCTCGCTCGGATTTACCAATCATCACCGCCAAGCCAGTTTGCTCGAGCATCATGTCGGTGAACTTATCCATGCGTGTCGAGGTGGTTGGGCCTGCTGGGCCGACCACTTCATCACCAACAGGGTCAACAGGGCCAACGTAGTAAATTGCTTTGCCATGAAAGTCGACCGGTAGTTTTTCACCTTTTGCCAACATGTCTTGGATGCGCTTATGCGCTGCGTCGCGGCCAGTCAGCATTTTGCCGTTGAGCAACAAGGTCTGGCCCGGTTTCCAACTCGCAACTTCTTCGGGCGTGAGTTGGTTTAAATCCACCTGGCGCGACGATTTGTAATTTGGCGCCCAGTTCACATCCGGCCAGTCAGACAACGAGGGGCGGTGTAAGTGCGCGGGGCCTGAACCGTCAAGTTCAAAGTGCGCGTGGCGCGTAGCCGCACAGTTGGGGATCATCGCGACCGGAAAGGATGCTGCGTGCGTTGCAAAGGTTTTGATTTTGACATCAAGGACTGTCGTCAAGCCACCTAAGCCCTGGGCGCCAATCCCAAGTCCATTGACCTTTTGATACAACTCAATACGTAGCTCTTCAATTTTATTGCTGGGCCCACGCTCAAGTAGTTCGTACATATCGAGGTCTTCCATCAATGCTTGCTTGGCCATCAGCACAGCCTTTTCGGCCGTACCGCCAACACCAATCCCCAACATGCCTGGTGGACACCAACCCGCGCCCATTGTGGGTACCGTCTTTAATACCCAATCAACAATTGAGTCGTTAGGATTCAGCATCGCTAACTTTGATTTATTTTCAGAGCCACCGCCCTTCGACGCCACTTGCACATCAACTTTATCACCTTGCACCAGTTCAACGTTGACGATGCAGGGTGTATTGTCTTTGGTGTTTTTGCGCAAAAAGATTGGATCATCCAAAACCGAGGCGCGCAAAGGATTTTCTGGATTGAGGTAGCCACGACGCACGCCCTCGTCGCATAATTCTTGAATATTTTTCTTGGTATTGAAACGAACATCCATACCAATTTTCAAAAAGACATTCACAATGCCTGTGTCTTGACAGATCGGACGGCGGCCTTCTGCGCTCATGCGCGAGTTCGTCAAAATTTGTGCCATCGCATCTTTGGCAGCCGGGCTTTCTTCGCGCTCGTAGGCACGGGCCAGGTGTTTGATGTAATCAGCGGGATGGTAATAGCTGATGAACTGGATCGCGTCTGCAATCGACGAAACGAAATCTTCTTCTTGAATCATGACTGACATAAAGACACCTGCTTAGAAAAGGAGCTGATCAAAAATTGAATAAAGACATTAAAAATTAAATAAAGACTTTAAAAATTAAAAAATATCGTTTAAACGTTTAAAAAAATGAAGTACTCAATGCAATGGTACTCGCGCTGGGTCGGTCATCATGACTCAGCCACCCAATCCAGCCTTTAGCGCGCAACCTGCGCGCTTTGACCAGTAAACGAGCCCCTTAAAAGGAACTGAGAAGGTCAGGTACCCCGCCAAATCGGTTTACGCTTTTGCGCAAAAGCCGTGGCGCCTTCTTTTGCATCATCCGACATAAAAATATGATGAATCAGTGGACGTTGCAGGTCAAACATTTCGTCTGCCGAAAAATCGGCACCTTGGTTCACCACACTTTTAGAAGTTTGTACGGCTAAAGGGCCATTTTCGCAGATTCTTTGCGCGAGTTTGATGGCTTCGGAGAGGGCCTGGCCAGGGTCAGTCAGCACATTAATCAAACCATATTGGTGGGCACGCGCGGCGGGCAGCATGTCGCCTGTGAGGATGATCTCCATGGCGATGTGGTACGGCAACTGTCTTGGCAGGCGTAACAAACCGCCTGAACCTGCTACCAAGCCCCGCTTCACCTCGGGCAAACCGAACATCGCGTTATTGGCTGCCACAACCAGGTCGCACGCCAGCACCATCTCAAATCCACCCGCTACGGCGTAGCCTTCGACGGCGGCAATCAGAGGCTTTTTAGGGGGCGCCTCGTTTAAGCCGCCAAAACCCTTACCTTCGACCAGTGCACGCTTACGCGTTTGAGCAAAATCTTTTAGATCCATACCCGAGCTAAAGGTCGCGCCCGCCCCCGTCAGGATGGCGATCCGAATATCGTCGCGCGCGTCGAGTTCATCAAAAGCCGTCGACAGCTGATGCGCCGTTTCAACACTAATCGCGTTACGCGCCTCGGGGCGGTTAATTGTGATGATTTGAATTCCATCCAAGAATTCGACATTGACCTGCGCTGACATATTGACTCCTTGTAGATACCCTTAATCATAGGCGATTCATTCGCTCAACTCGCCCGGATCGCTGATCTTTGACCCGAATCGTGCCACCACGCAGACTCGCCACCAACATGGCCTGCCCCACGGTAAAATGATGAATTAAATAGCCTCTACCGCGTCCACACCTTCATGCTCACTTTTCAGCAAGTTATTCTGCGTCTGCAAGAGTACTGGGATCATCAGGGCTGTGCCCTGCTTCAACCCTACGATATGGAGGTAGGCGCGGGCACTTCGCACACGGCGACCTTTCTGCGAGCCATTGGGCCAGAGCCGTGGCGTGCCGCCTACGTGCAACCCTCGCGACGCCCAAAAGACGGTCGCTATGGCGAAAACCCCAACCGCTTGCAACATTACTACCAATACCAAGTTGTGCTTAAACCGGCGCCACCCGATATCCTTGATTTGTATATTGGCTCGCTTGAAGCGCTTGGTATCCGCCCAACTGAACACGACATCCGTTTTGTCGAAGACGATTGGGAAAACCCCACACTTGGTGCCTGGGGTCTGGGCTGGGAAGTCTGGCTCAATGGCATGGAGGTCACGCAATTCACCTATTTTCAACAGGTCGGAGGTTTGGATTGCACCCCCACGACGGGCGAGATCACATACGGCTTAGAGCGCCTGGCCATGTACCTGCAAGGTGTTGAAAGCGTCTACGACCTGGTCTGGACAACCGGCCCGAAAGGCACGGTGCTCTATCGCGATGTTTTTCATCAAAATGAGGTCGAACAATCGACCTATAACTTTGAGTACTCTGATGCAGAAATGCTCTTTAGGCATTTTACGGATCATGAGACCAACGCCAAGCGACTGATTGACATCCCGCTTGCTTTGCCGGCTTACGAAGCGACCCTCAAGGCTGCACATACGTTCAACATGTTAGATGCCAGAGGCGCCATTAGCGTCACTGAGCGTGCCGCGTATATCGGTCGAATCCGTAACCTGTCTCGCGCGGTTGCGCAGGCATATTTTGACTCTCGCGAGCAATTAGGTTTCCCGATGTTGGGTGGCACGAGCACACAACCTGATAGCAACAAAGAGGCGCAGCCATGAAGCAAACCAGCCAGCCTCTGCTGATTGAGCTCTTCACCGAAGAGTTGCCCCCTAAAGCCTTACCTAAGCTGGGCCAGGCTTTTGCTCAGGGCATCCGCGACGCACTGCACGCTCATAGTCTCGTGCTCGAGACCAGCACCGTGACATCCTTCGCATCACCGCGCCGTTTAGCGGTGCGACTGTCTCACGTGGTCGCGCTCGCACCCGACCAAAGCTTCGTTGAAAAGCTGATGCCGGTTAAAGTGGGCCTCGATGCACAAGGCTTAGCGACACCCGCTTTACAAAAAAAACTTGCCGCTAAGGGCTGGGCAGACATGCTCGTCAGCGCGCTCGAGCGAGAGTCTGACGGCAAGCAAGACTACCTGGTGGCGCGTGGCACCGCAGCAGGTGCGGCCTTGACTGACGTATTGCAGGCGGCCATTGAATCCGCCATTGCCGCGTTGCCGATTCCAAAGATGATGAAATATCAATTGGCGGATGGCGTCACTTCAGTGAAGTTCGTTCGGCCCGCACACGCCCTGATCGCGCTGTTTGGCACGCAAGTGATCCCAGCCACGGTGCTTGGCTTACAAGCTGGGCGGAGCAGTTTCGGCCATCGCTTTTTACACCCTGCGGCAATCAGTATCGACAGCGCAGACAGCTACGAGCAACAGCTCGCGCAGACGGGCCGTGTGATTGCCTCGTTTGAGGCGCGCCGCGAAAAAATCGAGGTTTTGCTCACCTCAAAAGCCCAAAGACTGAACGCAACCCTGGGGCAAGACCCCGAGGTGCACGCATTGCTCGATGAAGTGACCGCCTTGGTAGAGGCTCCGATCGTGTATGTAGGTGCCTTCGAAGAACGTTTTTTACACGTCCCTCAAGAATGCCTGATTTTGACAATGCGTCTGAATCAAAAGTACTTTCCGTTATTCGACCTCACGTCAGGGGCGCTCACCAATCAATTTCTGATTGTCAGCAACATGCCGACCGACCACCCTGAGGCCATCATTGAGGGCAATGAGCGCGTGGTACGCCCGCGCTTGGCTGATGCTCAGTTCTTTTTTGATACCGACCGCAAAACGCCTCTGCATCAACGAGTGCCACAGCTTGCTTCGATTGTGTACCACAATAAGCTTGGTACGCAGTTGCAGCGCGTCGCACGCGTCCAACAAATCGCCGCCTGGTTAGCGCACACGTTGCAGGCGGACAGCGCCTTGGCCGAACGTGCTGCCATGCTTGCTAAGGCAGATCTCAATACCAACATGGTGGGCGAGTTTCCTGAGCTGCAAGGCATTATGGGCTCGTATTACGCCCGAGCCGATCATGAACCTGAGCAAGTTGTGCAAGCGCTTGCTGAACAATACAAAATTCGCCTTGAACAACCCGTTACCGCAGCAAACATAACGGCTGCAATCCTGTTTATGGCAGAGCGTGCTGAAACACTGATCGGTATCTGGGGGATCGGTCTTGCCCCGACCGGCGAGCGTGACCCTTTCGGACTGCGCCGTGCAGCGTTGGGGTTAATTAGTGGTTTTGAACAACTGACCGCAGGGGGTTTTTTACCCATCCAAGAAAACGGCCCTTTAACGCTAGAGGGTTTGCTACAGGCTGCTGCGCATACCTTTGACGCTGCAACCTTAGCCCAGACAACAGTTGCTGAGGTACAAGCGTTTATCCTTGAACGACTCCGTAATCAATTAATCACGCACCTTGATCGCAATGCTGTTGAGGCCGTGCTCGCCATTGCGCCGCCAGTTCATCAGGTACTGGCACGCGTGCAGGCTGCTGCCAACTTTGCGCAGGGCCCCGATGCGGCGAGTTTGGCCGCTGCCAACAAGCGCATTGGTAATTTGCTTAAAAAATCTGATACGACGTTGCCGCCGTTGAATCAGGCACTACTGACCGAGCCTGCTGAGCGGGCACTGGCCGAAACAATTGCCCAACTGCAACCAGTTGCGCAACAATATCTTGAGGCGGGCGACTATCAAGGCGCAATGGCAACACTCGCACAGGCACGCGCGCCAGTGGATACGTTTTTTAACGACATTATGGTGATGGCTGAGGATTTGACTGTTCGTAACAATCGGCTGGCACTGCTTGCTCAGCTGCACGGTTTGATGAATCAAGTTGCAGACATTTCGAGGCTCGCGGCATGAAGTTGATTATTCTAGATCGCGACGGTGTCATTAACTACGACAGCCCCGACTACATCAAGCACCCAGATGAATGGATAGCGTTACCAGGTAGTTTGCAGGCGATTGCAAGACTTCACCAGGCTGGCTACACCATCGCAGTCGCTTCAAACCAATCGGGCCTGGCGCGTGGCCTGTTCGACATTACGGCACTGACGAGCATTCACCAGAAGCTGCGCAAAGAGTTAGGACAACTCGCAGGTGCAATCGATGCTTTTTTTGTGTGCCCTCACGGCCCAGATGAACAGTGCCTATGTCGCAAACCGCTGCCTGGACTGTTTGAGGATATTGCAACGCGCTACGATACTGAGCTTGCTGGCGTACCGGCGATAGGCGATTCGCTGCGGGATTTGCAGGCTTGTGCGGCCGCAGGGTGTACACCCTGGCTCGTGCAAACAGGCAATGGCCCCAAAACCCTTCAGCAAGGTAATCTACCTGAAGGCACCAGGCACGCAAGCAATCTGGCCGACGCCGTTGATCAAATTTTGACTCAGGCGGTCTAACCTTATGCTCGTGCTGCGCGCCACACTTTATTCTTTATTCCTGCTGGTGACGGTCATTCCTTATGCCTTCGCCTGCCTGCTCTGGTCGCCACTGCCTTTGCACTGGCGCTACAAGTTCACGATGGGGTGGCCGCAACTCGCGGCCTGGGGTGCCAAAGTGATTTGCGGCATTCGCTGGCAAATACAAGGCACCGAGAATCTTCCAGATGGTCCCGCGGTCGTGCTCTCAAAACATCAGTCTGCTTGGGAGACCCTTTTTTTACCCTCTCACCTACCGCGACAAATCTGCTTTGTGTACAAGCGAGAATTGCACCGCGTGCCATTTTTCGGTTGGGGCATCGCTTTATTAGGCATGATCCCGATTGATCGCGCCAAGGGCCGTGACGCCTTCGAACAGGTCGTTAAAATTGGACAACAGCGCTTAGACGAGGGTCGCTGGCCTCTTTTGTTTCCAGAGGGTACGCGCATTGCTCCCGGAAAAATGGGACGTTTCAAACTGGGTGGAGCCACTTTAGCGACGCGCACGGGTGTCCCTGTTATTCCGATCGCGCACAACGCCGGCGAACGCTGGCCACGAAACTCTTTTATTAAAAAGCCTGGGCTGGTCACTGTGTCTATTGGCCCAGCCATTCCTTCGGTTGGGCTGACCCCCGAAGAGTTAAACGAAAAAGTGTTTGCTTGGGTCGAAGCAGAGATGCATCGTCTCAACCCAGAGCGTTATCCAAAAGCATGAACCAACTTGAGCTTTTGCTTTCAGACACGAGCACCCCGACACCGGGTTGGCTTGTTGCCCCTGAAACCATCACGCTCGGCGGCAAGTGGCGAGTCGTGCGACATGGCGATCAGTCGGTCGGTTTTGTTTTAGTTCGCTCACGGCGTCGCAGTATTGGCTTTACTATTATTGACGAAGGCCTGCGTATTACGGCTCCGAACTGGGTCACTTTGAGTCAGATCGACGAGGCCGTGATCGAAAAAATGCCGTGGATTTTATCTAAGCTGCAGGTTTGGCAGGCACGTAAGGCTCAACTTGCGATGGCGCACACGCGCTGGAAATCTGGCGGACAACTACCCTACATGGGATGCCAAATCACGCTGCAAATTGGGGTACCCGGCCCTCATGTTCCGCATGGTCGAGCTCATTTCGAGGGCAATTACGAAGCACCAGAGGCGGGGCAAACACTGTGGCTGCCCTTGCCAAGCGATGCCGACACGCATCGTATGCGAGATATGACGCAAGCATGGCTACAAACTCGCGCAGCGACCTGGTTCGATCAGCGCATTCACTATTTTTTAGAAAAAAACGGGTTAACGATTCGGCGCTGGCGACTGTCTTCGGCGGCTACCCGCTGGGGCTCGTGCACAAGCGATGGCAACATCATGTTGAATTGGCGCTTAATTCATTTTTCACCTATGGTGATCGACTATGTGATTGCACACGAACTTGCTCACCTTCGTGAAATGAACCATAGCCATGATTTTTGGACAGAGGTTCAGCAGCTTTATCCCGATTACCATACAGCTAAGCAAATACTACAAAAACACACGCCTGAGGGTGTGCCCGAAATTTAGTTTCAAGGAGTGATCATGCGAATTCTTCATACGATGGTACGTGTCGGCAACCTCGAACGATCCATTGAGTTTTATACCAAGGTGCTGGGCATGCGTTTATTGCGCAATACCGAATACCCCACAGGGCGTTTTACCAATGCCTTTGTCGGCTACCAAGATGAGCGTGAGGGGCCTGTACTTGAACTCACCTACAACTGGGATACCGCCAGCTACGACTTAGGAACAGGCTACGGCCATATTGCACTCGAGGTTGATAATGCCTATGAAGTGTGCGACAAAGTTCGTGAACTAGGCGGCAAAGTCACACGCGAAGCGGGCCCGATGAAACACGGCACTACCGTGATCGCGTTTGTTGAAGATCCAGATGGGTACAAAATTGAATTTGTACAAAAAAAGGCGGCTTAAGCGCTCTGCATGAAAATTGTCATCGCCCCCGACTCGTTCAAAGAGAGCCTTTCAGCGCCAGAGGTCGCCGCTGCTCTGGCCCGGGGTGTCAAACGCGCGGCGCCCCATGCGCTCATCATCTGCGTGCCAATGGCTGATGGTGGAGAGGGTACTGTTCAGGCGGTGCTCGGTGCAACGCAAGCTGAACGTCGCAGCCATTGGGTGCAAAACGCCTTAGGGCAACCCGTTGAAGCACAATGGGCTCTGCTACCGGATCAGACCGCGGTCATTGAAATGGCCTGCGCAGCGGGTCTCGAGCACATTGCGCCCGCACAGCGCGACGCCTTGCGGGCAACCACCTTTGGCGTTGGCGAGCTTATTGCGCACGCTCTTGACGCAGGCGCGCGAAATATTGTTTTGGGCTTAGGCGGTTCGGCCACCAACGATGCCGGTGCGGGGATGCTGAGTGCTTTAGGTTTACGTTTGCTTGACGCACAACTCAAACCACTCGCCGCCGGTGGCGCAGCCTTAGCACAGCTGAAGTCAATCGACGCCAGCAATTTTGATTCGCGCTTAAAACAAACAAAAATTACCATCGCTTCAGACGTCAATAATCCGCTGTGCGGCCCACTGGGTGCGTCTGCAATTTTTGGTCCGCAAAAAGGAGCCTCCTTTGAGCAGGTTCAAACGCTTGATGCCGCTTTAAGTCATTTTGCCGATGTCTGTGCAGAGCACCTTGGGTACGATCAGCGCGATGCGGTCGGCTCTGGTGCCGCAGGGGGTGTGGGCTTTGCCGCGCACGCCTGGATGCAAAGCACCTTTCGACCCGGCGCTGCCGTGATTGCAGAAATCGGAGGGCTTGAGCAAGCAGTGCAAGGCGCCTCGTTTGTGCTAACCGGTGAAGGCCGAATGGATGCTCAAACGCTGCTTGGAAAAACGCCGATGGGCGTAGCGCAAATCGCCCAGCGTGCAGGTGTTCCGACCATCGCCATTGTAGGGTCTCTTGGGCCCGGTTATCAAGACCTATACCCGGTCGGCATCGAAGCTGCGTTTAGTTTGGTGTCTGGTCCGATGACTCTGGCGCAGGCCTACGAAAACGTAACCAACCTGCTTGAAGATCGTGCGCAAGATGTCGTCAGGTTATGGTTAGCGGCGAAGCGCTAAGACCGCGCCAACAAAAACGCGACAAGTCACAGGTTACTGAACGTAAGCGCGAACCTTGGCATGACCACCGGACGAATACAACACAGCTGTCACTGCGGTAGACCTAGCCGCGCACTCCGGCCACATGCAAGGCGTCGGCCAGCGCAATGAACTTGGGTACAGACACCTGTTCAGCACGCCAGGTCGGCTCGATTTGCAAAGCATCCCAGGGGATTAGTGCTGTCCACGCGCCGAGTACGCCTCGCAACATCTTACGGCGTTGCGAAAACGCGCGTAACACCACGGCGGCAAACAAGGCCTCATCCACTGCGCGCACGCGGGCTTGAGGCAAAGGCACCATTCGCACGATTGACGACGTCACGCGCGGCGCAGGGTCGAAAGCCTCGGGGGCTACATCAAAGATTTTTTCGATGGCGTAACGGTACTGCAGCATGACCGACAGACGACTGTAATCGCCTGAACCGGGCTCAGCGACCATGCGATCAACGACTTCTCGCTGAAGCATAAAGTGCTGATCGACAATCTGCTCTGCGTACTCGACCAAGGTAAAAAGCAGAGGGCTTGAAATGTTGTAGGGTAAATTACCCACCACGCGCAGTTGATGACCGAACTGTGCAAAATCAACGGTGAGGACATCTGCTTGCACAATGGTCAATTGTGCTTCAGAAAATCGTTGACGTAATCTCGCGGCCAAATCGCGATCAAGCTCGATCACCGTCAGCGAGCTGAGCCTGTCAAGAAGTGGCGCCGTTAAGGCGCCCAGGCCGGGACCGATTTCGATCAGTCGCTCTTCACGCACTGGGTCAATGGCCCGAACGATTGACTCAATGACCCCAAGATCAACTAAAAAATTTTGACCAAACCGCTTACGCGCCTGATGCGCACGCACAGGTTAGTCCTTGCCTTGCCGCTGACTTTTCTCGAGGCGATTATCGATATATGACTGGTTACGGACATGTTGCAACCAAGTCTCAAAAGACGCTTCTGAGCGTTGCAAGAAAAGCCGCTGCCGAACCTGGTTACGTTGAAACTGCTCTGCCATATCTTGGGTACGTCGCTCGTCAACCACAATCAAATGCCAGCCGAAAGACGTTTGTACCGGCTCACTTACCTCACCGATCTTCAGTTTTTTCATGGCCTGTTCAAAGGGTGGAACGGTCTCGCCCGGATTGAGCCAGCCAAGGCTGCCACCCTGGGGCGCCGAGCTATCGTTTGAAAAACGTCTTGCTAAGTCAGAAAAAGGCTCGCTGCCGCTGACGATGCGTTCACGCACTTGATCCAGTTTTTGCTTGGCCATCTCTGAGCTCACCACGGCGGTGGTTTTGATTAAGATGTGCCGGACACGCATTTGCTCAACCATCATCGGCCCTTGCGGTGCGGGGACCCCAGCACCAGGTGCAGGTGGCGGTGGCGCCTGTTGCGCAACGGGTTCGGGAGGAGGCGCGCCGCCAGCACGACCCAGCACTTTAAGAATATGAAAGCCGTTACCGCTCTGGATGACATTACTCACCTGGCCATCAGCAACACCGGCGACGGCCTTCGTAAACAAATCAGGCCAGTCTGTCACCAAACGCCCACCCATGTCTCCGCCTCGACTCGCCTCAGGACCTTCAGAGCTTGCCTTGGCGAGCGCTTCAAAATTTTCACCCTTGCGCAAACGTGCCAAAAGTGCCTGCGCCTTGCCACGCAACACTTTAACCTCATCCTCAGTTGAAGCTTCAGGTACCCGCACCAGAATTTGTGCAAGCCCCATCACGGCTGGCTGAATCGGCGCAGCCTTTGGCTTAGGCGCTGGAGGTGGTGGAGGCGCCACGATTGGCGCAGGTGCCGTAGACAGCAGGCCGCCCGTTTGTCGCGCTTTTTGTTCACGCAAAAATGCATCCACTTCAGCGTCTGTGATTAGAATCGTACTGTCGACAACGCGCTGACGGAGTCGATCGACCAACACCTCGCGCTTAATCATGCCGTTGTAATCGGCCCAAACAACCCCAGCACCTTCAATTTGCGAGCGCAACTGTGCAACGGTCATTTTATTTCGCTGCGCGATTCCTTCGAGCGCCGTTTGTAAAACTCTATCGTTCACCTCAATATTGAGCCGTTTCGCCTCTTGCGCTTGCAGTCGCTCGGTGATCAGCCTTTGCAACAACTGCGATTGGAGAATATCGTCGGGTGGCACTTGTGCGCGTTGACGCGCGAGATCTGTCTTAATTTGCTGCACACGAAGATCGAGTTCTCGGCGCGTGATGACGTCTTTGTTGACGATCGCAACAATGGCGTCGACCTCTTGCGTAGAGCCCGCAGCAGTAGTCTGTTGCGGCGCAGTGGCATTGGGACGCGGGCTGCCTAAATTATTGATTTGCGTTTGAGCCGCTAACGGCGCCGCAACAAAGCACCCGAAAAATGCCAAAAACCAAACTTTACTCAAGCATCTTACGCCAAACATTATTCGTACCTTTCAAATTTACTGATATTGGGCACCGCTGGGGTAACCGCTTCGTAGCCGGGGATCGCTCTGCCAATCACACCCATTGGGTTTTGACCCAGATTGCCGATACCACCAAGCTCGAGCTGAAAAAATACCGCTGTGTTAGTTTGATCGGCACTGACAACGTACTGCTGAAACACAACCCGACCCGACCAACAGCAGTCACCCTTATATTCAACCCCGAGGACAGCCTGTGTCACTTTAGGCATTGCCACCATCACTGTCGGGTCAATAATGCTTTGGGCCTGCACACGATTAAACGAATAGTCGACGCGACCCACTGAGTACCATTTCTTTGCCAACGGCCACTGAAACGAACCACTGACCTGGTTTTGCCCTTGAGTCTGGTAAAGCGCCAGCGAAGAAGGGTTGATCTGATATCTGTAAGACATCGAAAGCATGGCTAAGCGCTGTGGCCGCCAACGCGCCACGATCTGCGCACGATCCCATAAATTTGAGTACGGGTCGTATTGAAACGTCGCAGATGCGTTAATTTTATCGGTCAGCGCCGCACTAGTACCAATTAAAAATTCAGAGTTTGCGTTGGTGCGCGGCACCTCAAAGGGCAAGGTCACCTTTTGATTTTCAAAGTAATAGCGCTGCGCGACCCCAAAACTGAAGCGTTCGAAACCCGTCTGCTGATCCATCCAACGTGTGGTCAGGGCAAGCGTGGCCTGATCGGCATTGGCAATACGATCCCAACCACCGGCATAAATATTTTCTTGAAAAGCCTGAGAGAAACTGAAGTCAGCCAGGGTGGTGTCGTACACCGGAAACTGTGACTGATCAACATAAGGAACTTTCAAGTAATAGGCGCGCGGTTCAAGTGTCTGAACCGCGGGTTTGCCAAAAAAAGTCGTGTCACGATCAAAGGTCATGCCAGAATCGACCGACATAATGGGTAAGACCCGCGAATTAGATGCTTGCCCGTAACCGTACCAATTCTCAAGACCATACCAATCGGTTTGGTACTGAGTCGCGCTCAGGGCAATTTTTGGTGTGACGTACCAGCCTGGCCTAACGATTGGATAGGCAATTGAAGAGTAAGAAGAAGCACGAGACCCATCAGGCTTATAGCGCAGACTGCCATCTGGACCATACGGAAACCGCCGATCAAGCGGCATTTCAAAACGTGTCAAGGTATTTTGAGACTGAACATCAAATCCACCCACATCAAACCGCGCACCATTCAGAAGAAGCTCGGGGACCTTGTTGTAAATCGGCGCAACAGAAGTACCGGGTGGGCGTAAGGTTTGATAGGTTTGTACCTGCACGGCGGTTTGCCAGAACTCATCACCCCAGCCGCCAAAGGCCATACGTGGGAGATAGGTGGTAGTGGCCTGATTGACCGCAATCGTAGCAAAATCATTGAAATAGTTGTCATCAGAGACACCACTGACGTTGTAGCCCGCAAGAAAACCCGATCCCAAAGACTGGGTATGGTTTGCGGTGTACATCCAGCGATCCATGCCGGTTTTCATATCGTGATTCAGGTAGGTGCCCGCCGCCATACCAACGTACTTTTCGCCCATATAGCGAAATTCATCGCCGTATTGCAGCCCGCGTTTTGACATCGCGCGCATTTGTACAGTCATGTCCATCGTGGGCGAAATATTGAAGTAATAAGGCTGAGTGAAATCAACCCCTGTCGTACTAGTCGCGCCAAAGGTTGGCAACAAAAAGCCGGATTTGCGTTCTTTCTTGATCGGAAACGACAAGTAAGGCGAGGCCAAAATTGGGAAGTCTTTAAAGTACAACACGCCGTTTTTCGCAACGCCTTCGTTCGCCGTGAAATCAAGGTCGAGTTTTTCGGCTTCGATATACCAAGAGGGTTGTGGGCAAGGGCAACCGCTGTAGGTCACATCCGTGAGGCTCATCTGATTTTTGTTGTACACATCTGCCCAAGAGCCTACACCGGCGCCGCCGTTTTCGATCCAAAAGTTAGGCTGATCAACGGTCGCTGTACCGTCATCTGACTTGTACAAAATACCCGTGCCACTAATGATGTTGCCATCGCGAATCAGGCGCGCATTGATCTGCGCATCCATCACGCCCGTACCCTTGTTGTAATCAATGATGCTGGCTTTCAAGACACTGTCTTGACGTCTGACGACAGCATTACCTTGCATGCTCATGTTGTTTTTGCCATCGCCCTGCAGTTGGGCTGCCTCAATAAACATCGGCATAGCTTTTTCGGGCGCAACGCTTCGGCCAAGGCTCGGCGACACCCGCAAGCCCGGCACCAACACGCCATCAGCGTTTGGTTCTGCGCCTGTGTTCGGCGTAGCCGTACCCGGCGTCTGCGCAGTGGCGACGCTCAAGCACGACAGAAACAACAGCCAAAAAATAATACGCACGTTCGAAAGAATCACCTGGATCGCTACTGCATGAGGCAAGCGTGCCTTGACGGCTTTTGAAGTAAAAGCCACCGACAGCCGGTATTATAGAGAAGAGAGGCGTATTTGCCTCAGGTTTGCCCAAGGTTTACGGCTAATCTCTTTGATCTTTACACCAACGACCCCTTTATGACCCAGCCGACACCCTGCTCAGATTCAAGAAAGTCTTTATTGCTCAATTGGTTAGCAACAATCGACTCGAATATTGGCCTTCAACTGGACTCCCTCGCTCCGGCCTCGAGTGATGCAAGTTTCAGACGTTATTTCAGAATTCAGGCGGGTTTGGGCACCTTGATCGTCATGGATGCTCCTCCTCCCCAAGAAAACTGTCAGCCCTTCGTCGATATCGCGTCCCGTTTGGCCAAAGTCAGGCTAAACGTGCCCGAAATCAGGGCGCAAAATTTAGAGCAGGGTTTTTTGCTGCTGTCTGACTTGGGCCACACGACCTATTACGCCAAAATCCAACAAGGGCTTACCGACAACGAGCTGCAACCCCTGTACCGAGACGCGCTAGCAGCACTGGTGCAGCTTCAGACGGCCAACCCTACCGGATTACACGCCTATGACGCCAAACGCCTTAAAGAAGAGTTAGGGCTATTTCTCGAATGGTATGTCGAAGTGCATTGCAAGACGCTGCTCGAGCCAGCGGTACTGCAGCAGTTGGATCAAGTGTTCGACTTGCTTGTCGCGCACAATGCGGCCCAGCCCATCGTCTTGGTTCACCGAGATTTTCACTCGCCCAACCTGATGCTCAGTGAAGGCGACCGATATGGCCCCAACCCTGGGGTCCTTGATTTTCAAGATGCCGTTGCAGGGCCCATCACCTACGACCTGGCTTCTTTAGTGGTCGACGCTCGAACCACCTGGGAAGAACCCCAGCAGATTGATTGGGCGATCCGATACTGGGAGCTTGCCCGTCAAAACAGCTTGCCCGTACCGACCGACTTTGCCGATTTTCATCGTGATTACGAATGGATGGGGCTGCAGCGTAACCTGCGAATTTTGGGCGTTTTCGCCCGACTCAACCATCGCGACAAAAAAGCCGCTTACTTAGCGCACCTTCCACGGGTGAATCAGTATGTGCGTCAAGTTGCTGCGCGGTACATCGTCTTTAAGCCTTTACTGCGCGTGCTGGATCAATTAGATCAGATCCAAACTAAAGTGGGCTACACGTTCTAATGCGCGCAATGATTTTGGCCGCCGGTCGCGGCGAGCGAATGCGTCCCCTGACCGATCACCTGCCAAAGCCGTTAATTCCGGTCGCCGGCAAACCTTTGATCCAGTGGCATCTTGAAAAACTCGCGCAAGCAGGGATCACTGAAGTGGTGATCAACCATGCCTGGTTAGGCAGCATGATCGAACAAGCCTTGGGTACTGGTCAACAATTCGGGCTCAGCATTCTGTACTCGGCCGAACCTGACGCACTTGAAACCGCTGGTGGTATCGCAACTGCTTTACCTTTATTGGGTGCAGAGCCATTTTTAGTGCTCAACGGAGACATTTGGTGCGACTGGGATCCCGCTCAGGCAAGAGAAATTGCCACTGACCTAAGTGTGCGGCAATGCTTAGCGTGGCTCTTGATGGTGCCTAACCCCCCGCATCACGCTTCGGGGGATTTTGTACTGGGCAGCGATGGGCTTTTGCACGATGACATGGCAAACGCCACCCAAGCGGAAAGACCGACTCAGCTGACAAACGCCACCCACACGACACGACATACGTTCGCAGGTATCGGTGTCTATCAGCCAAAGCTCTTTGAAAAAACTCCTGCACACCGCCCCGCTAAATTGGCTCCGCTCTTGCGCCAAGCCATGAAAAACGAACAGGTCTGCGGGGCCTTACATGAATCAGAATGGATGGATGTCGGCACCCCTGAACGTTTAGCGTCACTCGAAGGTAAAATAGAGCCAATCCACTGCAAAAAGTAGTGTTGTTTCGAGGATTGTATGGTTATTCGTGTTCAACCGAAGCGGGCAATTTTTAAACCAGCCCCCTATGACACGCGCAGGCGCTCACGCAGACTCCCTAGCTGGCTCATTTTGTTGTTACTTGGCATTCTCACGGGTGCAAGTGGCATGCTCGTTTTACAAACCAGCTACGGCCCCAAGCATCTCACAAGCACCGAAGCGCAAAAGCTCACCGAAGAGCTCAGCAGCGCAACGCTTGAACGCCAACGCCTACAAACCAAACTCGACGAGCAAGCGCGCTTGCTCGATGTTGCGCGTGAAGACAGTGAAAAACTCAATCGTGCACTCAAAGACGAGCTCAGCAGTACGTCAGCTCTGGTCAAGCCACTTAAAGAGCAACTCAACCTGTTTGCCCAAACTCTGCCCTTCGACCCACGCTTTGGCCCCGTGGGATTTAGCACTGCTAACTTTATCCAAGAAAAAGCCAGTACCAAAGTCACTTACCTGCTGTGGCTACTTCAAGAAAAACCGGATCGGCCCGAGTTCAAAGGCTTGCTCGAATTGAGCTTTGAAGGCGTTTATAACGACGGTCGCGTCGAGACCATCACACTCGCTCGCAGTCAAGTCACGTTTGGGCACTACCTGCATGTGACGGGGCAAACTGATTTACCAGCAGGCTTTGTTGCACGCCGCGCCAACGCCAGGCTTTTTGATCTTGACGGCAAACGCCAAATAACCTGGCGCGTGTTTCCCATCGTTGTCAAATAGCGGTCCAGCCTCCGTCTACCATCAGTGCAGAGCCGGTCACCATCGCCGAAGCATCGCTTGCCAAAAATACAACAGCTCCCATCATGTCTTGCGGCTGACCGACGCGACCCAAGGCGATTTTTGACACAACGAATTCTTTAAATGCAAGATCAGCAAGCATCGGGCGCGTCAGATCCGTTTCAACAAACGTCGGGCACAAAGTGTTGACACGAATCCCAGAAGCGCCGAGCTCCCAAGCCAAAGCTTTAGTCAGGCCCTCAATCGCGTGTTTGCTGGCGCAATACACGGTGCGCTTTGGTCCACCCACGTGCCCCATCTGCGATGAGACGTTAATCAAGCTACCCGTCAAACCGGCCTTGAGCAACCCCTTGACCACTTCGCGCGTCACATAAAAAGTTGCGTTCACATTGAGCGCCATGACAGCATCCAGGTCACCGTCTTGCATCTCAGTCAAAAGCGTCGGGCGGTTCGTGCCTGCATTGTTCACTAATATCTGAAACGGACCTAACCGAGCGATTCCCTCACTGACCGCAGCCGAGTGCGTCACGTCCACCACCCAAGGCGACGCTTGCCCGCCCTCTTGCCGCACCCGCTCACAGACCTCGTTCACTTCGCTGGCATTGCGAGCAGCGACCACCACATGCGCACCGGCTTGGGCCAGCGCAAAGACAGCAGCCTGACCAATGCCGCGACTGCCACCTGTTACCAGGGCGCGGCGACCATCTAGACGAAAACTTGGTGTCTTCAATTCATTCTCCAGAAAAGTTGTGTGGTGATTATGCAACGCCGGCGCAAGCCAGCGCAACGTCGGTGTCTCTACCGAAACCTCTAAGACGCTTGGCGAGTGCAGCCAAGGCAACATTGCGCAACTGGTGCGGGGCTTCTGCCCGTCTATACTGCGAACACTTCTTAGGGTGCTGATTTGCCTTTATTTTCTTCTGCTGCAGCAAGCCTTCGTGCCTCAACCCCGACTCAGCGTCTGTTGGCGCTTCTTGCGCTTGGTCTGTGCTTGCATTTGGTGTTCGGCAGCTTACTCACGCTCTCGGTCGACGAAGCGCACTATGCCCTTTACGCTGACAAGCTCGCGCTCAGCTATTTTGACCACCCACCCTTAGTGGGCTGGGTGCAATGGCCCCTTGTAGCGCTCGGCGTTTCGGATGGCGTCCTGCGCCTGATCCCACAAGCGCTCTGGCTTGCCGCGTGTCTGCTTGCTCGGGATATCGCCCAACAATTGCCAAACCTTGTGCCAAGCTGGCCAACAGACGCTCAAAGCAAAGAGATCGCTGGCCTATGGGCTGTGGCCTTGGTGCTACTGGCCCCTTTACTTCATGTTCTGGGTGTTGGCCTACTACCTGACACCTTGTTGATGGTGCTCTCGCTCTTACTTATGCAAGTCGCACTCAGACTTAGCTCCGTACCCCAAGTGGCCCCCACAGCCCAAACACGGCTGGGCCTGTGGTTAAAGGCTGGCGTATTGCTGGGGCTGGCGGGTTTATCAAAATACACAGCGATCCTGCCGGCGGCTGCGCTTGTGTTGACATTAAGCAGCGTGCAAGGAGTGCGCTGGCTGCGCACCCCCGGGCCGTGGCTGGCGTTGGTGATTGCCTGTAGTCTGGTGTCGCCAGTTTTTTACTGGAACGCGACGCATGAGTGGATGTCGTTTGTCTATCAGCTGAACCACGGCAGCGGTGGCCAATGGCAAGCCCGCAGGCTACTTGCCTTTATCGGCTTACAACTCATCACCTACGGACCACTGTTATTTTTGGGTGGCTATCTGGCGCTGCGCCAGCTAGTGGGCAGTCGTCACTGGCAAGCACTCGGCTTGCTGTCATTTTTTCTGTTGCCTTTTCTGGTGACCGCCGCGCTGGCAGGGGGTGGCGGCAGTTTGCCACACTGGACAGGCCCAGCCTGGCTGACCTTGATCCCCTTTGCCGCCAACGCGCTGGCCGCCTATTGGCGCTCTGGCAAACGGCAGTGGATCATCGCTTTTGTGCGCACTCAGGCGGTTATCTGTCTGCTCGCCTTTGTCGCCCTATTTTTTGTTGGGATTCCAGGGATCAGCCAGCAGCACGCTTGGGGCAAAAAAAACCCGCTGGCTGACCTGTGGGGCTGGGATGTCGCCGGAGCCCAAGCGCGCGAGTTGGCACGCGGCTTGAAGACTCAGTCGATTTCGGTCAAGAATTGGACACTCGCGAGTCGCATGGCCTGGTATGCCCGCCCAGTTAACATCTTTGTGCTCGACTCACGCTTTGATCAGTTTGACCTGTGGTTTGGACAAATCCCAACAGGAGGCGACAGTATTTTTGTAAACTGGTCACAAATGTCCTTTGATTTACCCATACAGGCAGGCGGTTTTGAGTCTTGCACTCGGGTTGAGCAACTGAATATCGAGCGGCTGGGTAGGTTAATTTCAGACTTTAGCTTTTATCATTGCCGTAACTGGGGGGGTGCGCAAGCGCCAACTCACTCAGGTAAACCGAATTGAAAAACACCTTTAAATCGCTATGGCCCTATCTGCGGGTCGGGTTATCGCTGTTGCTCTTGTGGCTTGCAGTGCGAAATATCGACTGGCAAGCGCTCAGATCCACAAAAATTGAGATCCAACCCCTCTGGTTTGTGCTGGCGCTTGCCTTGCTTGTGTCCGCTAATTTGCTTGCTGTGGTGCGTTGGGGTTGGTTATTGCGTAGTCTGGGGCTCTATCACCCCGTCTCTAACTACGTGACACTTTATTTTGCCGGTGGTCTGATCAATCAAGGCTTGCCCAGCACAATTGGTGGCGACAGCTATCGGGCCGTTGAGGCGAGTCGACTCGCTCAAAGCAGCAACACAGCAACGGCCCAGCCAACGCTCACGCAAGAGTTACATGAACCCATCGATCTGCAGCGTGCGCCACCGCGCCTGCGTCTTGGGTTTTTAAGTGTGGCGTTTGACCGCGGTTTAGGCCTGGTGGGTAATAACATTCTGGGGGCACTTGGCTTACTGTTGAGCGGCGCGATGATAGCCCCTTGGGGACCCACTCTTGGCGCCTGGGTATTGGGCGCAATGCTAGGCGGGGCCGCTGTTGGGTGCTTATTGCTTAGGCTGCAACGCACGCGCGATCTGATTTTGGCGTTGCTCAACAAACTAGGTATGAGCCAAGCCATCAAAGGTGTTGAGACTGCGTTTGGCTGGCCACAAGTGGCTATTCAACTCACAATTTCTGTAACAACCCATACCCTTGCACTGTGCGCCTTCTGGTTTTGCCTGCGTGCTTTTGGGGTGTATGCGCCCTTCGCCGCGCTGATGGTAGGCCTACCCGCATTGGGTCTGCTGATGATGCTGCCCATTAGCATTTCGGGCTGGGGCTTACGTGAAGCGACACTTTCGGCAGCACTGGTATTGTGGGGTGTCGATAGTGGCGTCACCGTGCTGGCCTCGGTGAGCTTTGGTATTGTCACCGTTGTCACCTATCTGCCCGGCGCGTTGTCGTTGCTGCGTCGCCGTCGCTCTGAGGCGTCGGGCGTAAACAAACAGCCTGACCCTAAGCCGTGACTCCCCAAACACAAAAACTTTTTATGTTTCCATACCTCAAGAGCCCTAATTTATGAGTTTAAGCGTCGACACCATGCGCACCATCGACCATCGGGTCGGTGTGCCGCTTTGCGCGCTCGTCACCCCATTTGTCATGCTGTTTGACTGGCTCAACGCACTTTTGGGCAAACCGGTTGGCAAACCCCGCAGGCTCTTGTTTGTTGAACTCTCAGAAATGGGCAGCGCGATTTTGGTTGATCCCGCCATGCGCGAGGCAAAAGCACGGGGTGCCGAAATCTATTTTCTGATCTTTAAAAGCAACAAAGCCAGCCTGACTTTGCTCAATACGGTACCCGCAGCAAACATCTTTACGATTGACGCCTCGTCTTTGGTCAGTCTTGTGACTGACACAATCAAATTTTTATTTCAGGCACGCGTAAAAAAAATCGATACCGTCATCGACCTTGAATTATTTTCACGCTTTACCGCGCTGTTAACCGGTTTATGCGGCGCCAGGAGACGTGTGGGTTATCACATTTTTCATGGCGAGGGGCTGTGGCGTGGCAACATGCTCACCCACAAGGTTCACTACAATCCTCACATCCACATCGCTAAAAACTTCATGGCGTTGATTCATGCTGCGTTTTCAACCAAGGCTGAGCAACCCTTCAGTAAAGTCCACATCACCGATGCCTCGATTCAAATCGCGCAAGCGGTGATCAAGCCAAGTGATAAACAAGCCGTACTTGAGCGCATCGAGCGTAGCGCGCGCGAAGCGCAGCGTTCTTTTACGCTTGGGCAACAACCCCTTTTGCTGGTCAATCCCAACGCCAGCGAACTTTTAGTGCAACGTCGCTGGGCGCCCGAAAGCTTTTCGGCCTTAATCGTTGCGTTACAACAAAAATGGCCTGACTGCTTAATTTTGATCACGGGCTCGCCCGCTGAACAAGCCTATGTTGAAAATGTGCGTCGCGGTGCTAACGTACCCAACGCGTTGAATTTTGCCGGTCAAGTCTCGTTTGCTGAATTACCCGCGCTGTACACATTGGCCGATGTGATGGTCACAAACGACTCAGGCCCTGGGCATTTTTCTTCGGTCACTGGTTTGCACACTGTCGTGCTGTTTGGGCCAGAGACTCCCGCCCTGTACGGGTCACTTGGCAAATCCATACCAATTACGGCGCAGCTTGCTTGTTCGCCCTGCGTGAGCGCAGCCAACCATCGCAAAACACCTTGTTCAGATAACGTCTGCATGCGGGCGATTAGCGTTGACCAGGTGCTTGAAAAAATGACCCTTCAATTTGCCGCTTCCCGCGCAAATGCGTAAGGTGCAACCGCCTCGTGCGGCAACTGGGCAAAGTGCCACGGCTCATTTGGTCAACCCCTTCTACTGGCTATGGTGCCTGTTGCCGCTGCTTTGTTGGGCTGTTGTCGAGCTCAGCGTAGATCCAGTTTTTCTTTTCAAACGACTCAACACTGCCACGCAGCATCTCCCAGATTTGTTATGGGTGTTCTTTAACATGCTGGGGAATGGCTGGGGCGTCTTTGCCTTGCTCTGCCCACTGTTGATATTTGCACCGAGGGCCTTGATGGCCACGCTTTGTGCCGGAACCGTGGCCGGCGTGCTCTCGCGCACGCTCAAGCTAAGCCTTCAGTTTCCGCGCCCCGCTTCAGTGCTTGATCCCGCCAGCTTTCATATTGTCGGCAACCCGCTCACGTCGCTTGCTATGCCCTCTGGCCATACGCTCACCGCGTTCGCTCTCGCGACGGCGTTGTATTTCAGCGTGCCTCCGGCCAAACGCAAGTATGCGCTTGGGTTGTTTGTGCTCGCCACACTCGCAGGCTTAGCGCGCATAGCCGTGGGTGCGCACTGGCCTGCCGATGTGATGGCAGGCATGTCGATCGGGCTTTTCAGTGGCATGTTGGGCGCCACGCTGGCACAACGCATCCCCGCGCGTTTACTGGGCCCTCAAGCTTGGCTCATGCGCATTGCGAGCGCTGGGGCGGCACTGTGTATTTATGTGCTCTTAGCCGATCGTCTTGACTTTGATGAAACGCGTCCGTTTCAATACTTTGCCGCGCTAGTGGGAATAGGCGGCTTATTTTTGTTTCTTAAAGAAACCATCAAACCTCAACGCGACCAGCGCACTCAGTAGCAACTAAGTTTAAAAAGCATACGTTCAGTGAGCGTTACAGACCGCGCAGAACCTACACCTAAACGCCCGATCCATATAGCTGGTCGGCTATTGTTGCATCGCAAGCCGTCACGTTTGACCGGTTTCAGCCCTATAGCGCGCCAGATTTTCAGCATTTGGCGGATACAGACCTGGTAAGGCGTGACCCTTTTGTACTTGTTCCATAATCCAGTTTTCAAGATTTTCTTGGGCTTGGGCGCTGACCATAACGTCATCGAGCAGCGCAGCAGGGATCAATACCGCACCATCATCATCGACCACCACCACATCGCCCGGAAACACGGCGACTCCGCCGCAGCCGATCGGTTGCTGCCAGGCCACAAACGTTAAACCTGCCACGGACGGAGGCGCCGCCGCCCCCGAGCACCACACTGGCAAACCCGTACCAAGCACTCCAAATAAATCACGCACAACGCCATCGGTGACTAAACCAGCGACTTTTTTCTTGGCCATTCGTGCGCACAAGATATCACCAAAGATACCGGCGTCTGTGACACCCATTGCGTCAACGACAGCGATACAGCCCTCGGGCATGTCTTCGATTGCACCGCGTGTTGAGATCGGTGACGACCAAGACTCGGGGGTAGCAAGGTCTTCGCGCGCCGGCACAAAACGCAGCGTAAACGCACGTGCGACCAGGCGCGGCTGTCCCGCACGAATCGGCTTTGTACCGCGCATCCAGACGTTGCGCAAACCTTTTTTAAGCAAAATGGTTGTTAAGGTTGCGGTCGAAATTTTTGACAAAATTTCGACGACTTGTGGGTCGAGTTGCATGTTGATCATGATGAGGTGTTCCCTTACTTTAATGCGCTTAGTTTTTTCTCTTGCCGAACAATTAAACGTTTGATGTCCGCGATATCAAGCGGCGATAATTTTGGGCCAGGCTTGCGAATCGCAGCCGAAGCAATCGCACCGCGCTCAGCCAGAATATGTTTGCGGACTGCCAAACCAATCCCGCCCTGCTGCTCGTACTTGGCCAACGGTAGGTAGGCATCAAAAATATCAAAGGCTCGTTCAACGTTGCCGGCAGCATAAGCGGCGCAGACATCCACCATCATTTCTGGGTACGCAAAGCCTGTCATGGCACCATTGGCACCCCGCACCAGTTCTTCGGGTAAAAACAACCCACCGCCATTACCCGTCAAAATCGAAATCTTGCGCAACTCGCCTTTTTGCATCGCCGTACAAATCGCACTGAGCTTGGCGAGCCCCGGCCAATCTTCGTGCTTGAGCATCACACAGCGCGGCGAATTTTTAAGAATTTTAAGGACGACAGCCGTTGACATCTGTACCGTCGTTGAAACCGGGTGATCTTGCAGCACCCACGGTACGTCAGCGCCAAGGGTTTCGTTGACCATCTCAAAGTAGCTGCTGATTTGATCGTCGGTGCGTACGGTCGCGGGCGGCGCCACCATCACGCCAGCCGCCCCCATATCCATTACGCTTTTAGTCAGCTCACCCATCGGCGCGAAGCCCGGAGCCGAAGCCCCCACCACCACCGGCACCTTTCCCTGCACCCGATTAAGCACTTGACGTACAAACAAGCGCGATTCTTCGGCGGTAAGCTTGGTGGCTTCGCCCATGATCCCCAAAATTGTCAGGCCGGTCACACCTCGCTCTAAACAAAAATCAACCATTCGGTCGGTGCTCGGCAGGTCAAGCTCGCCGTTGTCTTTAAACGGAGTAACAGTGATCAGGTAGACCCCTTGGGCGGTCTCATTGAGTGTGTTCAAAATGCTTCCTTATCTTGGGTCGCTTGGAAGTTGCTGGCTTGGTACAACCACGTACAATCGTAAGTCTAAGCCATAGACAGCATGAGTGCTTACGTTTAATAAGCCACGCCTCGGAGACCGCAATAAAAATGAGCAAAATACGTTCGATTTTTGGATACTTAACCGCTTTTTATCTCGGGTTGGTGGGTTTATCGGTCAATGCACAAGACTATCCGCGCCAACCCATCAAAATCGTTGTGCCTTGGGCGCCCGGGGGCAACGTTGATATCACCGCCCGCACGATTGCCCCTGCGTTATCCGAGATCTTGGGCCAGCAGGTTGTGGTTGAAAACAAACCCGGTGCCGGCGGCTTTATTGGTACTTTAGGCGTTGTACGGGCCGCGCCCGACGGCTACACCTTGCTGCTTGGCTCGAGCGGTTCGATCGCCGTTGGGCCTGCGCTCGATCAAAAAGCCCCTTACGACCCCACCAAAGATTTAACGGCCATCGGTCCGATTCACGAAGCACCAATGGTGTTAAGTGTTTCAGCTAAGGGGCAGATTAAAAACTTTGCTGATTTCACTGCGAGAGCGCGGGCCACCAATTCAGCGGTCTCAATCGGTTCGGCCGGCAACGGTTCAAGCCAACACCTTGCCCTAGAATTGTTAGCGTTAAAAATGCAGCTCAAACTCACTCATATCCCCTACAAGGGCAGTGGTCCAGCAATCAACGACGCTGTGGGCGGTCAGATCGATAGCATTCTTGACCAGGTTATCGCCTCAATCGGTCATATCAAAAATGGCACATTGATCGCAATCGCGCAAAGCGGCAATACGCGCTCGGCACTCTTGCCCGACGTGCCCACGTTTCAAGAGCTCGGTGCAAAGGACGTTGACATTTTGACCTTCACCGGCTTATTTGGCCCGGTGGGGATGCCTGCGGCAGCGACAGACAAACTCACAGCTGCACTGAAACAAGCGCTCGAAACAACCGCCGTGAAAGAGCGTTTTAAAAGTTTAGGCGTCGACATCATGAGCCTTGACCGTGCTGCCTTTACAGACTACGTAAACAAAGACTTTGCAACATCAAAAGCGATTGGCAAAGCTGCCAACATTGTGATTAACCAGTAATTTGGTCAATCCGGATAGCGTTTAATATCTAAACACTGCGACCGCGAGTGCTTCAGTCTCGTCTGAAACGAGGGGATGACGCTGGTTGGCCTGGCTAGGGTTTTGCTCGCTGCACCCATGGCAGCACCACCTTAGTGCTGTCCCTTCTTATGCACCACACGAGTGCGACTTCATTTAATTTTAGGCCCAGCGATCGCCGCGCTCGCTGGCGTAGCTGACTCGCCACACTTGTTGGCACACAACTTGCTTTGACCCTACTGAAGCTTAATCACAGTTAGGGGAGTCACTCATGGGTAGCAAACTCAACAACCACGTTGCGGTCAATCCGAGCCGCCGCAAAGTCTTATCAACCTCGACTAAAGCTTTGGCGGGCGCAAGCTTAATGGCCTTGGTTGATCCCTTGGTCAAAGCTGGCGCGTGGGCGGCCGGCAGCGACGCACCTGAAAAGACCGAGATCAAAATTGGCTTCATCCCCCTGACTGACTGCGCCTCGGTTGTGATGGCAGCTGAGATGGGGTTCGACAAAAAATATGGTTTAAAAATTACGCCTTCAAAAGAGGCCTCTTGGCCCAGCGTGCGCGACAAATTGATTAACGGTGAGCTTGATGCGGCGCACGTTTTGTACGGCATGATCTACGGCGTGCAATTGGGTATCGGTGGCACTAAAAAAGATATGTCAGTTTTGATGACCCTGAACCAGAACGGTCAAGGCATCACGTTATCGCGCAAGCTGTTCGACAAGGGCGTCACCGATGGCGCTTCTTTAAAAGCGTTAATGGATAAAGAAAAACGTGAATATACCTTCGCTCAAACCTTTCCAACAGGGACCCATGCGATGTGGCTGTATTACTGGTTGGCCGCGCATGGCATCAACCCGATGAAAGATACAAAAGTGATTACCGTACCACCGCCCCAAATGGTTGCCAATATGCGCATTGGCAACATGGATGGCTACTGCGTCGGAGAACCTTGGCATGCGCGTGCCATTGCCGACAAAATCGGTTTTACGGCCACCACAAGCCAGGCAATTTGGAAGGACCACCCTGAAAAAGTATTGGGTACAACTGCCGAGTTCATTGAAAAATATCCAAACACCGCGCGCGCAATGACAGCGGCTGTTTTAGAGGCCTCAAAGTTTATTGATGCCTCTAAAGAAAACCGTACAAAAACTGCAGAAATAATCGCGTCAAAATCGTACGTCAACACAGAAGTTGACGTTATTTTGGGGCGGATCTTAGGTCAGTACGACAACGGCATTGGCAAAAAGTGGGAGGAGCCCGATTACATGAGGTTCTACAACAACGGTTTAGTCACGTTTCCTTACCTCTCAGATGGCATGTGGTTCTTAACGCAACACAAACGCTGGGGCCTGCTCAAAGAACACCCAGACTATCTGGCTGTTGCCAAAAAGATCAACCGAATCGATATCTACAAACAAGCGGCAGCATTGACGGGCACGCCACTGCCAGCTTCAGAGATGCGCTCGTCGACGATGATGGACGGCAAAGTCTGGGATGGCAACGAGCCTGCCGCCTTCGCAGACAGCTTCGCCATCAAGGGATAGTTATTCGCGGCCTGGGTCATCGACTTTTTATTTCACAAACAAGGCCACCGAGCGCCGATCAAATCTGAAGAGCCCTGATGAAAAAAATGAAACTGGTGTTAGTTGGCAACGGTATGGCTGGCGTGCGTACGCTTGAAGAACTGCTCAAGCTCGCACCCGACCTATACGACATCACGGTGTTTGGTAGCGAGCCTTATCCAAACTACAACCGAATCTTGCTTTCGCCGGTACTGTCTGGCGAACAGAACGTTGAACAAATCATTTTGAATGATCTGCAATGGTATGCCGACCATAATATTCGTCTGCATCTAAACAAGACTGTCGTGAAAATCGATCGTGTGGCGCGTATCGTCATAGCAGAAGATGGCACGATCGAACCCTATGATCGTCTATTGTTAGCGACGGGATCGCTACCCTTCATTCTTCCGGTGCCAGGCAAAGAGTTGCCAGGCGTGATCGCGTATCGTGACATCAAAGATACCAACGAAATGATTGCAACGGCTGCCTCGCACCAGCACGCTGTCGTGATCGGCGGGGGCTTGCTAGGCTTAGAAGCCGCGAATGGATTGCGCGTGCGTGGCATGCAAGTCACAGTCGTGCACTTGATGGACTGGTTGATGGAGCGTCAGTTGGATCCCGTTGCCTCTAAGCTTTTGCAAAAAAGTCTTGAAGATCGTGGGATTCAGTTCAAACTCAAAACCCAAACAGAGGCTCTCTTACCCAATGCAGACGGTACCCGTGTGGCGTCGATCCGCTTTAAAGACGGCGACACGATTGCGGCTGATCTAGTCGTGATGGCAGCAGGCATACGACCCAACACAGCGCTGGCCGAGGGTGCCAATATTCATTGCTCACGCGGCATTATCGTCAACGACACAATGCAAACCTTTGACCCCTTGATTTACGCGGTCGGCGAGTGTGTGAACCACCGCGGCTCAGTCTATGGCTTGGTCGCGCCGTTATTCGAACAAGCGAAAGTCTGCGCCAACCATCTGGCCGAATATGGTATCGCACGCTACAGTGGTTCAGTGACCTCGACCAAGCTTAAGGTCACCGGTATTGATCTGTTTTCAGCCGGCGAGTTTATGGGCGGCGAGGGCTACGAAGAAATCACGCTCTCTGACCCCTTAGCTGGCGTTTACAAAAAGCTTGTGGTCAAGAATGATTTATTGGTGGGTGCCTGTATGTATGGGGATACCGCCGACGGCACCTGGTACTTCAAGCTATTGCGCGAAGAAAAAAATATCGCAAGCATGCGCGATACGCTGATCTTTGGTGAAAGTAATATCGGCGACGTTGGCCACGAAGGGCACAACAAAGCGGCCGCGATGCTTGATGCTGACGAGGTGTGTGGTTGCAACGGCGTCAACAAAGGCAAGATCGTGCGCGCGATTAAAGATCAGGGCCTCTTTACCCTTGAAGACGTGCGCAAGTGCACCAAGGCCAGCGCGTCGTGCGGCTCATGCACGGGTTTGGTCGAGCAAATATTAATGAATTGTCTGGGCACCAGTTATTCAGAGACACCAAAGAAAAAAGCGATGTGTGCATGCACTGATCACTCGCATGAGGCGGTGCGCATTGCCATCCGTGAGAACAAGTATCTAGAACAAGCGCAAATCCGTACCGAAATGGGCTGGCGTACACCGAGTGGCTGTGCCAGCTGTCGACCTGCGCTGAACTACTACCTGATCTCGACCTGGCCACACGAAGCTAAAGATGATCCACAATCACGCTTCATCAACGAGCGCGCACACGCCAACATTCAAAAAGATGGTACGTATTCTGTCATCCCGCGCATGTGGGGCGGAATCACCAACGCTTCTGAACTGCGACGCATTGCCGACGTAGCCGATAAATTTAAAGTGCCAACCGTTAAAGTAACCGGCGGTCAACGCATCGATTTACTCGGTATCAAAAAAGAAGATCTACCCGAAGTCTGGAAAGACCTTGGCATGCCTTCAGGTCACGCCTACGGCAAATCGATTCGCACGGTCAAGACTTGCGTGGGCTCTGAGCACTGTCGCTTTGGTACACAGCTTTCGATGGATATGGGTGTACGGCTTGAAAAAATGCTCTTTGGCATGTACGCACCCCATAAGGTCAAACTCGCGGTGTCGGGATGCCCGCGCAACTGCGCCGAGGCAGGTATTAAAGACGTCGGCGTCATCGGGGTCGATTCAGGCTGGGAAATTTACATCGCTGGTAATGGCGGTATCAAAACCGAGGTGGCTGAGTTTTTGTGCAAGCTTAAAACCGATAATGAAGTCAAAGAATATTCGGGCGCATTTATTCAGCTATACCGCGAAGAGGGTTGGTACCTTGAACGCACTGTGCACTACGTTCAGCGCGTAGGCATGGATTATGTCAAAGCACGTATTTTGCAAGATGCCTCCGGTCGCCTGGCGCTATTTGAGCGACTACTGTTTGCGCTGAAAGATGCACCTGATCCCTGGAAAGATTTCGAGGCTGCAGGGGTCGACCTCAAGCAGTTTGAAGCCATTTCACTCCCGCAGATGACCTAAAGAGGCTCGGCATGACAACGACAGAACAATGGGTCTTAGTGGGTAAGCAGGCCGACATCCCTTTACTGGGTGCGCGCGTCGTAAAGGGTGCGGTTGCTGGCCCGATCGCTATTTTTAAGGCGTCCGACGAAACGATCTTTGCCGTCCTTGACCGGTGCCCCCACCAGGGTGGCCCATTGTCGCAAGGAATCGTACATGGCCACGCGGTCACTTGCCCGATTCATGCTTGGAACATCAGTCTGGAAAGTGGCTGCGCGCTTGAGCCAGACGAAGGGTGCGCGCGTCGCTTTGAGGTCAAATGCGCTGAGGGTGAAGTGTTTCTGCGACGCGATCAACTGGCCACTGTGTAATGCATCCAACGCCTCAACTGCAAACGATTAAGACCACTTGCTGTTACTGCGGTGTGGGATGCGGCATGCTCGTGCACACCGAGTCGGTCGCTGGACGCATCGAAATCAAAGGCGTCGAGGGAGACCCCGATCACCCGGCCAACTTTGGACGACTTTGCAGCAAGGGTTCGACATTGGGGTTGACGACACAACCACACGTTTACGCGCAAACGCGAGCCCAGGCCCCTGAAAGACGTCTGACTAAGAAGGCACCACGCGAGGTTGTCTCGTGGGATGACGCCAGTGAACACGTCGCACAGCGTTTTGCCGATATTATTGCCAAGCACGGCCCCGAATCCGTTGGTGTCTACGTTTCAGGACAACTTCTCACCGAAGACTATTACGTCTTCAATAAGTTAGTGAAGGGTCTGATCGGCACTAATAATATCGACACCAATTCGCGCCTGTGCATGTCTAGCGCCGTCGCTGGTTACAAGCAGAGCTTCGGTGCAGATGCACCGCCGTGCAGCTACTCAGACATCGAACACGCGAAAGTGATTTTTATTACTGGCTCAAATACCGCCTTCGCCCATCCGATTTTATTTAGACGCATCGAAGCCGCTCGCGCGCTCAATCCTGAGCTCAAACTGATTGTTGTGGATCCCAGACGCACCGAGACGGCGCAGATGGCTGATCTATTTCTTCAAATTTTGCCGGGTACTGATGTTGCGCTGTATCACGGTATGTTGCATCTGATACTGTGGGAGAACTGGCTAGACCAGCTTTATATCGATGCGCACACCGAAGGATTTAGCGCGTTAAAGACATTGGTACGCGACTACACACCCAAAGCGGTTGCCGAGATTTGCGGAATTTCAGAGCAAGATCTGCATACTGCTGCGAAGTTATTTGCCACGTCAGCGGCGACCCTTTCGCTGTATTGTCAGGGTTTGAATCAGTCGACTGCCGGCACCGATAAAAACACCGCCCTCATCAATCTTCACTTGGCCACTGGGCAACTAGGCAAAGCGGGGGCTGGTCCTTTTTCGTTAACGGGCCAACCCAATGCGATGGGAGGGCGCGAAGTTGGCGGCCTGGCAAACTTATTGTCAGGGCACCGCGATCTGAAAAATCCTGAGCACCGACAAGAAGTCGCAGATTTTTGGCAGGTGACGGAGGTGCCAACCAAGCCGGGGCTCACCGCGATCCCGATGTTTGAGGCCTTGCGTACGGGTCAGTTAAAAGCGATCTGGATTGTATGCACGAACCCTGCGCAATCACTACCCGACCAAACTCTGGTACACGAGGCCTTGCACCAAGCAGAGTTTGTCGTCGTACAAGACGCTTACGCGCACACCGCCACGACCGCTTACGCCGATGTGCTGTTACCCGCCACAACCTGGGCTGAAAAAGAAGGCACTGTTACAAACTCTGAGCGCTGTATTTCTCGGGTGCGAGCCGCGCTGGCACCATTTGGACAGGCTCGACAAGACTGGGCGATTGCTGTCGATATCGCCAGGCGGCTTGAAGGCAAACTTGACAATAAGCGCCGTATCTCGTCGACCTCACTCTTTAACTATGATGACGCGCAAACCATCTGGAAAGATCACCGTGCCCTGACCCGCGGTCGCGACCTCGACATTACGGGTCTGAGCTATTCCAGCCTTGACGCGCACGGTCCTGCACAATGGCCGTACCCAACCGGCGCTTTTAGAGGGAGCATTCGTCTTTACGAAGACGGGGTATTTCCGACCGAAAACGGTAAAGCGCGTTTTATTGCCTCGCCCTATCGAGCAACTGCTGAACGCACCGATGCGCGCTATCCAATCGGATTGCTCACTGGCCGGCTCAGAGACCAATGGCATGGCATGAGTCGCACAGGTACCCTGGCGCGTTTATTTTCACACTCGCCAGAGGCTTGCATTGATCTTTCAACCAGCGACGCTCAAAGACTTGATGTACGCGACGGCGAGCTGGTGTATGTCACATCGCGCCGAGGTGTCCAAGTGTTGCCCGTGCAAATCTCACAAGCGCTACGCAGTTCTCAGGCATTCATTGCCATGCACTGGGGTGGCGAATTTGTTTCTGGGCAAGCCGGTAAAGCGCTTGCGCAGGGCGTTAACAGCCTGACGATCGCGGCTTATGACCCCATCTCTGAACAGCCCGAACTAAAATTCGCAGCTGTAAAAGTTTCTAAAGCTAACCTTCCTTGGCATTTAATTGCGTTTGGCTGGTTTGATGACACCGCAGCGCTCAGCTTACACATTCAACTACGCGTACTGTTTGCAGACAGCACGTTTGCCACCGCAACCTTGTTTGGACGCGATGACGCACGGCACCAAACTGGCGTGAGTCTAACGCTGGCTAACCTCGAGCCCTTCGAACCGGCCTTGCTTGAGCGCCTACGCACATTATTCTGCTTGACTCAGTCGACCGCTAAAAAATCAGTCATGACCTATCGCGATCAGCGTAAATCTGTCGAACGACTGCTTGCCATTGAGCACAGCGCTGAGCAAAAAATCTTAACTAGCGTCATGTTGACGGGTGCTGCAATCGATCTAGAGGCTCGTACGTGGCTCAAGCAATATCTCGAAACTTACACCGACATCTCTGCGCTTGGTCGTAAACTACTAGCATCAGGCAAGAAGGCGCCGCAGCCCATCGTGCCTCGTGGAAAAATCATCTGTAATTGTTGTGATGTGTCAGAGCAATCGATCACGCAATGTTTACAGCAAACTGCCTCTTCTGATCCTGAGGACTTGTTGGCGGTTTTACACACCAAGCTTGACTGCGGCACCAACTGCGGTTCTTGTTTGCCTGAGCTTAAAAATATGGTGGCCGCTTATGTCGATTAAAGCTTATCTCAAACAAATCGGACGCGGCAGCAAAGGCGCGAGTGATTTATCGCGTGCCGAGGCACAAGATTTATTTACGCTGATACTGTCCAGCGCAACGTCGTCACTTGAGCTTGGTGCGTTTTGTATGGCAATGCGTATTAAAGGCGAAACTTCAGAAGAACTCTCTGGTTTTTATGACGCTTTGCGTCCTTTCTTGCCCAACCTCACGCTCAACAAACCCGTTTGGCTTTTGCCGTCGTACAACGGCGCTCGAAAGACGACTCTACTGACACCTCTGCTTGCAAAACTGTTGACCGAGAAGGGGTATTTTGTGTTGGTGCACGGCGCGCACGAAGAACCGCAACGCACAAGCTCTGAGCAACTTTTTACCGAAATGAATTGGCCGATTGTCAAGACGTTGAGCGAGTTGCCGTTGTTGCTTGAGCATCAGTCTTTGGCGTATTGCCCGCTAAGCGTGCTGTGCCCGGCGTTGCACAGATTGTTGATGGTACGACAAGTCATTGGGGTACGTAATACGGGTCATGTTTTGGCAAAAGTTCTAAACCCGATTCACAGCACATCGTTTCAACTTAACAATTACACGCACCCCGCTTACCCTGCGGTGCTCGAGGGGTTTTACAAAAATTTTTCAGAGAACGTTGCCACCATGCGTGGCCATGAAGGAGAACCGGTCGCCAGCCCTCGCAGACTGCCCGAATTGCACTTACGCTTTAAGGGCACAGAGGCCGTGCGCGTACTCGAGCCTCAGTATTTTTCTGAAGCTGTCGAGGTCTCAGACAGCATTCTGCCCAGCGCCACCGCGGCCCTTTATCGAAAAATGTTGAAAAATCCAGCGACCCTTCCTGCTAGTCTTGTCGCGCAGGTAGATGCTTTACACCAAGCATACGCAAGCGTCACAAACGCGAGTGCTCGGTCACTTTCATGAAACCTTCAATTGATCCATTATTTTTTTCACTCGGAGAGGTCGCCCTGATCGGAGCGGGCCCCGGCGACCCTGAATTACTGACACTGAAGGCTGTCAAATATTTACGTCAGGCGGATGTTGTGTTGGTGGATGATCTTGTCAATCCAGCCATTCTCGAGCACTGTCACCCGCAAGCGCGCATCATTCATGTTGGCAAGCGCGGGGGCTGTCACTCAACGCCACAGTCTTTTATCGAAAAAATTATGGTGCGCGCTGCGTTGTCTGGCTTGAAAGTGGCACGTTTGAAGGGCGGTGACCCCTTAATTTTTGGCCGTGCGGGTGAAGAGATTGAAGCCCTACACGCTCAACAGATTAAGGTCACGGTCATCAACGGCATCTCGGCAGGTCTTGCGGGGGCGGCGGCCTTTGGCGTCTCATTGACGCACCGTCATCATTCGCCCGGCGTCATCTTCGTGACGGGTCATTTGAAGGACGAAGGCGGGCAGCCTAACTGGCGAGCCCTGGCCGAAAGCGGCATGACGTTAGTAATCTACATGGGGCTGGCGCGTGCCGCACGCATTGAGCAGAGTCTTTTAAATGCTGGCATGTCAGGTAACACACCTGTTGGGCTGATAAAATCTGCCACGTATCAAGGTGAACAGTTGCTTCGTACACACTTATCAGCGTTGTGCGATACGATTCAAGCCGAGCAACTGACCAGCCCTGCCATTATTTTAGTGGGCGATATTTTTCAGGCGGCCAAACAGTTACATCATTTCAGCGCAGCTGCTTAACGCTTCAAAGTGACTCGTCTATTCACGATTCTTTCGATACTGCCTGTCTGAACTTACGTGTCTGAATTTAGTTCTCTGAGTTTGGTTCTCTGAGTTTGGTTCTGTGAGTTTGGTTCTGTGAGTTTGGTTCTCTGAGTTTGATTTTTTGAATTTGGTTCTCTGAATTTGGTTCTCTTGATCTGCCTGTCTTACTCCGCATCATTCACTCTGTTTCTTTTGATCCGTCTCTTATGACCCTCTCTCCAATGACCGGTACGATCCTTTTTGCGCACGGGTCGCGCGACCCACAATGGCGTGTTCCCTTCGAGGACATTTTAAAAAAAATGCAAGCGCTTAGCAGTGCACCAACAAGCTTGGCGTTTCTTGAGTGCATGACGCCCACGCTTGAGCAGGCGATTGATGAGATGGTTGAAACTGGCCTCAAACAGATTACCGTTATCCCGGTATTTTTAGCTGTCGGCAGTCATGTTCGCAAAGACTTACCTACCTTACTCGCGACTGCACGCCTCAAGCACCCTGATCTTGCACTTGAGGTCACAGAAGCAATTGGTGAACAACCAGCCATCCAAGAAGCGATCGCAACCTTTGCTTTGGCTGCGCGCTGATCAGTGACGTGTATGTTGTCCGCTTGCGCCGAAAGGCTTATGCTTTGAACGCGTTCGCCTGCGCGGCGCCTACCAGCTCGCCTTTTTTCTCTGTCAGGCCGCAAGCCGTTTGAGTAATGCTTGTCCAGTTTCTTTGGTGCCAAGCTTGCCACCCATATCACGCGTCGACTCTTTGGCCGCAATCGCTTGCGTGACCGCTTGCTCAAGGGCCTGACTGGCCTGCACAAACTCAGGTCGCCCTTCGCGCTGGCCGTACCAGGTCAAGAGCATCGCAGCAGAACATACTTGCGAAAACGGGTTCGCAATATTTTGCCCTGCAATATCGGGCGCCGAACCATGCGCAGCCTGCGCCATCGCGTACTGGGTCCCCGCATTGATCGAAGCTGCCATACCCAAACTGCCTGCTAATTCAGCGGTCAGATCAGACAAGATATCACCGAACATGTTGGTCGTGACGATCACATCGTAGCGCTCGGGGGCTCGCACCACATGCGCCATCATTGCGTCGACAATCACATCATCTACGTGCACTGTCGGAAAATCTTTGGCCACAGCATGGCAGGCATCAATAAACATCCCATCGCCAATGCGCAACACATTCGCCTTGTGTACGATAGTCACGTGTTTTTTGCGCGTCATGGCCAACTCAAACGCTGAGCGTGCAATACGTTCACAGCACTGGCGGGTAATCCGGCGCAACGACACCACGACATCAGGCGTAATTAACATTTCGCTGCCACCCGATTCGATATTGCGATCGGCGTAAAAACCTTCGGTGTTTTCGCGTACCACCACTAAGTCAAGCGGCTTATAGGTGGTGCCACTGCCTGCGTAGGTTTTAGCGGGGCGAATATTTGCAAACAAGTCTAAGCCCTTTCTGAAAAACTTAGATGGATTGATTTCACCTTTTGCTTCGTCTTTGAAATCGTAGGTGGCCATAGGGCCTAAGATCAAGCCGTCTGCTTTTTTGACTGAATCCATCAAGCCCTCATGAATAGTCGTGCCATATTTCTTAAGGCTATCGTGTCCGGCGATATCGTGCTCTAGTTTGAGGCCTAATTTAAATTGCTTAGAGACATGTTCAAGAGCATCGACAGCAACCGCTACAGTTTCGGCACCAATGCCATCGCCAGGAAGCACAATAATTTTCATTTTTAGTCTCTTATTTGAATTTTGAATTTTGAATTTTGAATTTTGAATTTTGAATTTGTAGATTTTTACTAAATAGATGTTGAGAGCCGAATGCCTGAATAGCGAGCTGCTCAACCTTCGCTCTTGATCGCGGCGACGACACGGAGGACCTTGTTTTTACCGTATGCGTGGAAATATACCCATTCAGGAGGCGATGTCAATCGAACTTTAACTGATCTTGAGTGCCTGCGAGCGCGCGCATACGCTCGATATAAGCCTTGCGCTGCTCGACCGAAGGCTTCGCCTCTGCTTTCAGGTAGAAATCCCAGAATCCTGTGGTTAAGACACTAACACGCGCCCAGGTTTTGGCATTATTTTGTTCGGACACGGGGACATCACGACTAAAGTGTGTTGCGTCAATCGGTTCACCAGCAAAAGTCATGTGATCCGCCTGCGCCACCAATAACTCTTGCCGTTTACCCTGTGGCAGGTGGTCGTAGACCCATTGGCGTTGACTTAAGGGCACCCCTAAACGCACCGAATCGGTGTCTTGCTTAAAGGTGACATAGCCATCCAAATCGCCAGTAATACAAAAGAAAGGTATCTTGACCTCGCCCATTGCAGCCGCACGCTCTTGCGACATGGCGCTTGGCGAGAAGGCGATGGCCGCATCAATTCTGAGGTCAAGCAGGCCTTTTCCACCCTGCCCTTGCCCAGCGATAGATTGCACCGTTAGGGCACCGTACGAATGACCCGCAATACCAATGCGTGGGCGTTGAAGAACACCCGTACCGTGGTCAGATTTCTCAAGATAGGGCTTGAGCGAGGGCAAGCCTAGCAAGTAGTCCAGAGCGACCCTGCAGTCCTTGACCCGCAGGGCGTATTGTGGTGAGGCGATGGCCTCGGCAATCGTCATTTTTAAAGATCTGCTTTTACTCGTCTTCCAAATGCCGTCATCCGTAATGGGGTGCGCGAGCGTCGCAACGAGATAGCCGGCTTCACGCCAAGCCTCGCACCAGTCGGCGCCATTCGAAACCCCACTGCCTAACCCCGGCGAGTACAAAATCAGGGCGGTAGGTTTTGCCTGGGCGGGTAAGCGAACCTTAAGTTTTATTTTACGTTTGGTTTTTGGGTCGACGACCAGCTCAGTTTCGAGATCGTGCGTGCGCGCATTTTGAAGCTGAGTGAAAGGCACGTTTACAGGTTGGGCCGTGGGCGAGCTTACCGGTTGGGTGACGGCGGTATCAACTCTAAACACGAGGGCGGATGCCCCGCCTGCAACGATCAGTCGTCTGCGAATTGCTTGAAAAGGCTTATCAATGAAATCGGTCATACCGCTGAGCTGAACCACACAATGGAGTCTTTACATAGTAAGTTAATATTTGCCTTCAATGCCCTGTTTCTCAAGGCTCTTACTCACCTTTCGCCCTGATATCTCTTGCCAGCATGCGTGCTCAACCCTGTTCTAAGCTCAATGCCGCGCTGCCATCATGAGTTTCGTTTCGCCAGAGTTTGCGCTCATTGCCCTGATTTTCTTCCCTGCATACTGGTCACTTAGCCGTCACCGCTCGATTCAACTGGGATTTCTAACAGTTTCGGGTTACGCGCTTTACGCCACCTGGTCGGTGCAGTTCGCTGCAATCCTGTTAGTCTTTAGCGCCTATATTTGGCTGGCGGGTCACTGGGTACAGTCTTGCAAGACTAATCCAGGTCGCAAACTCTGGTTTGCGATCAGCGTGCTAATCAGCCTCGTCTTGCTCCTGACAAGTAAATACTACGAGTTTGTGCGCCAGATGCTGGCTGCACTCATGCCCAGCGTGGGCATGCAAGCCTTACTACCCGTCATTGATATCGTGGCGCCTGCGGGCATTTCTTTTTTCACCTTTCAGGCAGTCACGTATCTTGTCTGGCAGTACGAAAGCAAGCCTCCTCGTGCTTCTTTTATTCATTTGCTTTTATTTTTATCTTTTTGGCCTACCTTGTTTGCGGGGCCGATCATGCGAGCACGCGATTTTTTTGCTCAACTAGGCGGCTCAGACATCGGGTTGCCGCGGCAAACCCAAAAAGCGATTTACTACATCTTGTTGGGTCTATTTCAAAAAATGGTCTTTGCCTCATGGCTCGCCAGCACGTTTGTCGATGAGGCCTTCAAGTATCCAGACGCTCAAACCTTTGTGACGTCACTTGCAGCGATCGTGGGCTACTCGTTGCAGATTTTTTTAGACTTTGCCGGATACACGCTCATCGTGACCGGGCTTGCTTTGCTCTTGGGGTTCAGCCTTCCTATCAACTTTAAGCAACCATATTTGGCGCTCAACCTACAAGAATTTTGGCGACACTGGCACATTTCGCTTTCAAGCTTTATTCGTGATTATATTTACATACCCTTAGGTGGCAACCGAAAAGGCTTTTTTCATACTCAGTTCAATATTCTGCTGGCGATGGTGATCAGCGGGCTGTGGCATGGCGCAAACTCGACCTTTATTACCTGGGGGGCTTTACACGGACTGGGCGTAGTGTTCGTCAACCTGTACGACAAAGCGCTGGGCAAAAAAAATCAAGTCATGCCGGTCGTGATCGCGAGGCTCTTCACACTGTCTTACATTGCACTGGCCTGGGTTTTTTTTAGGGCCGACAATAACGAAGCTGCTTTGCAATTACTAACGGGACTAGTCAATGGCCTGGGCAACACTACATTTCAGCACGGTCTGCTCGCAGCCTTCGCGGTGATTTTCTTTTTATTAAGCCAACGGGCTCAGCGCATTGAGCAAGTCTGTGTGCAGCGACTCGCCACACTCAATTGGATTTCAATCACCGTTTTAGTGACCGCGCTGGCCTTTATTGCAATTTTGCTGGGCCCAAGCGGCGTACCCAGTTTTATTTATTATCGATTTTAAATGAGTAAAAGTCTACGCCCGCTTTACCTTTTTTTACTCGTAGTTGTGTTGCTGAACACACTACTATGGCTGGATTCGTTTGATCGGTATCTGAGTTCGCGCTATCACATCACCCTCAGCGCTACTTTGCCAGAACACACCTTCGCCTTATCGAATCAAACGCAAGTGCTCATCGCCAATGCTCAACAACTCGTCTCGGCAACGCTGGCAAAACTCCAAGCCACTGGTCAGAAAAGTGTCGAGCTGAATTCGCCGAAACTAACCCCTAAAAACAGTAGCAGGGCAGCCGCAACCCAGACAAACGAGGGCAAAGCCGCCCCGCCCCCCAACGTTACCGTACCTGTTGCACCTGTCCCTGTTGCACCTGTTCCTGTTGCACTTGTCCCTGTTGCACCTGTTTCTGTTGCACCTGT
>Ga0114958_10000311_pt1 | contig 41948 bp, 41 predicted proteins | sample C_130208_EF_Meta_FD_89577 | JGI IMG/M metagenome (GOLD analysis project Ga0114958, IMG submission 89577) | Freshwater microbial communities from Lake Croche, Canada to study carbon cycling - C_130208_EF_MetaG | ecosystem: Environmental > Aquatic > Freshwater > Lake | place: Lake Croche, Canada... | reverse complement strand
GGAAGTACAGGTGGTACTGGTCCAACAGGAAATACAGGTGGTACTGGTCCAACAGGAAATACAGGTGGTACTGGTCCAACAGGAAATACAGGTGGTACTGGTCTAACAGGAAATACAGGTGGTACTGGTCTAACAGGAAATACAGGTGGTACTGGTCCAACAGCATCTAACATGTACGATGATACGCAAACATTTGAACCTACATATAATGCAAATACAAATGTAGAAATAGCTAAAAATACTGATGATCAAAACATATTTACTTCTTTAGGAAATTTTATTAAAAATAATTTTCTAATAATTGGTGTTTTTATATTATTTTGTATTATGGGTTTTATTTTCTTATCATATCAAGGTAACAATAAATCAAAACACGGTAAACAAGGTAATCAAGGTAAACAAGGTAATCAAGATATTAATGGTAATCAAGATATTAATGGTAATCAAGTTATTGATGGTAATAAAGTTATTGATGGTAATAAAGTTATTGATGGTAATAAAGTTATTGATGGTGATCAAGAATAAAAATTGATAATTATTTAATATGTAAAATATAGATTATTATTATTAATGAAACGTAATCAAACTAATGAAAATGTATTTGAAAATGTAAATAAAATAGTTTTATTGGGTGATGGATGTATTGGTAAATCAACATTTTTTAATAAATTAATTAATTTGAATGATAAAAATTACCGTTTTCCAAAAAAGTATGAAGCTACAGATTCTTTTGATTTTGATAGAATTAATATAAATACATTAAATGGTGATATAACAATTGATCTATGGGATACTGCAGGTCAAGAAAATAGAGGAGGAAAATTAAGAGATGCATATCTTAAAGGTGCTGACGGTGTTTTATTATTGTACGATGTTTCAGAAAAAAAAACTATTGAAAATATTCCAAAATGGCTTGGTCAAATTAAAAATATAGCACCAAATGTACCTGTTGCTGTTTTAGGAAATAAATCTGATAAATTTGATAATCTTCAACAATCAGAACTTGTTAAAATTCGTGAATGTAATTTACAACGTGATGTTGGACATAAAAATATTAAAAATTTTTTAATTTCCATTAAAGAAAATACTCATCTGGAATTTACAACTAGTTTTTGGTCATCTAATGTTACAATTAATGAAAAACCTAATTGTTTAATCGGTCTAGAATATTTATTGTCTAACATTTATTCTCAACCTATTGTAATTGAATAATTTATTTTATTTTATAAAAAAATTGAATACGTAACTAATTACTAACAATTAATTACATATTATTAATGTCTAATGTTTATATTATTAAATTAAAAAAAAATAATAATTCTGATATTGTTGACGCTTTTTTAGAATTATCAAATAATTCAAATGGTCATCCATATCTTCAAGTTAGAACTCATGAAAAATCATCAGATGTTGATAATCAAGAACTATTATATAAATATATTAGTAATAATTTTTCACAAGTATCATTTTTAACTAATGATGATAATCATGAATGTTTGCTAAAATATTTCGATAAGATTGAATATAATACAACATTTTATTTTGATTCTCAAAGTGCTAGCTCATTTACACATTTTACAGAAACATTTAATAACATGATTAATAATAAAATTGAAACTATTAAATATCCTAGCGGTCATTTATATTATTTTGGAAAAACCGTAAATAATAGAAATATAAAACAACCTCATGGGTTAGGAACTGTACATTATGATACAGTTGCATCCAAAGTAAAATATACTGGTGAATTTGAATATGGAAAATATGATGGTGCAGGTGAATTTTTTAATTATGATAATAAAATATCTATTAAAGCAAATAATATTTCAAATGGAATACCAACACAAACAGGTGTTTTAACAATTAAATTGGGAGTAAAATCAGAATTGTATGATATTGATTTTAATTATTTATTTGAATCATTAAAATTAACTGAAAAAAAAGATAAACAATTTTTTGTTAACTCAGACAAATTTGTTAATAAAGTTGCAAAATTATATTGGACACGTGAAGAATCTATTAAAAGTGTAATTTTTAGAGAACAAAATATTAATGATAAACAATTAGAAATTTGGAATCAATTACTAAAACTTAATAAAAAAATAGACAGTCTAGTATTATTAAATGAACAATTACATCATACAAAAATAAATGATACTAAATCATATGATGATTTATATATTTATACATTAATACCTTCTGTCATAGTTTTACTAATTATTTTTTTTTATTAAATTAAAAATATTGAATAAATAATTATTTATTTAACAATAATTTATTTAATATAATGACATCAACATTTAATATTAACGATAATTATTCAATTGATCTATCACTTAATACACATGAAAATCATATATATATCTTAATTGTTAATAAAACATCAAATAAATCTTATGAAAATATTATTAGACCTACAGATATTATGAATAATACATTTAATATTGAAAGTATCCATAAAATTATTGTCAAATGTTTTGATACAAATGAAAATACTGATTATACATTTAATATAAATTGTTATGGTGATTCTATTAAATTATCTTTTACAGCATTAGTTGATAAATTCTTGGGGATTGGGTTTGATATATGTTTAACAGAAAAGAAAATATCATCTGATGATGAATTATCACTTAGTTTTAATAAATTGAATATTAAATTAAGAGAACTAGAAAAAACAATTACTGAACAACGTAATCTTTTTACCAATCAACAAAAACAAATAATTAATTTGGAAAATAATTTGTCAAATTGTGTTGTTAATTTGGTACATCCTAGTGTAATTTTTCCTTGTATTCTTAATCTCAATAATCGTTATAGTTCTGAAGAGGGAGGAAAATTTTTGAACTTATTAGTACCTATTTATTTGTCTGAATTAGATTTTACTGATACATTGCGTTTTACTGGTATTGATAAATTTTTTAATTATATTGATTATGAAAAAATTGATCATCTATATAAACTGAAAAAACTTAAACTATATTTACACAGATATAGTTTTTCAACTACATTAGCAAAAAGCAAAACTGTTGAACACCTAACTATTTATCAGCATAATACCGGTGGTTCTGATTTTCATTCAAGAAGAAACCCAGGAGAATTTACAGGTTTAGAACATTTTCCAAATCTGAAACATTTATGTGTGGAAAGTTCAGAGTTTAGTTCTAAATCATTTGTTGGCAATCTAAAGTCATTCAAACATAATATTAAGAAAATAGAGTTAATTAGTTGTACTAATCATAATAATCCAGAATTAGAAAATTATTGTAGAAATAACAAAATAGAGATATTGATTAAATAATTATAAAATTGAAAATATAATATTTTGAAAATATATTTAATATATATATAATGTCTATTTTACACTATATTATTGAGTTTTACAAAGCAGTAAATGACTTTACTGTTGAAATGACAATGACAGGATACTTGGAAGAAGATGAATTACAACATTTGAAATATTATAATAGTTTTGATTTTGAAGACATGTATAATTAATTTATAAAAATTGATAATTTAAAATTATAATATATAATCAAATATATATTATAATGACAATTCCAGAATATATTAATACTATTTTTACTGACTTAAATAATGATAATGATAATATTAGGATTAAACTAAAAACAAAACCATTTATTAATGGATCTATCGATGATATCATTAATTGGATGGTTTTATACCCACATGCAAATGCAGATATGGAAGATATTAAAACAGGCGAAACCCCATTTTTCTTAGCATGTAGATATAATTCAAATAATGATTTAATTAAATGGTTTATTCAATTAGATGAAACTAATTTAAATTTCAAAAATAAATATAGAATGAGTGTTATTGATTATTTATCTAATCATAAATCCGATTCTGATAAAGTAGATATTCCAAATAGAATTAAATTATTATCTGATTTTAATATTATAATTTAACTCAATCTTTTTTTAGTCAATATCTAATTTTATTTATAAATTAATTTAACTTTGTCTTTTTTTAATCATTATCCAATATTATTTATAATTTAATTTAACTCAATCTTTTTTTAATCATTATCCAATATTATTTATAAACTAAATAAGATTATAAAAAAGTTGAAAATATTATATTTTGATAACAAATCATTAATATAAATAATGCTCTCAATTAACAAGTTAGAAACTAATAACCTACCAAAAACTACCAGATTTGCAATGTGTGCTATTGAATATAATAACCATAATGTAATGTCTGTAGTATCTGTACACTTACCATCAACAACTTCAAAGTCTGTTAAATATACACCGTCATTGCTTGACATTATTTATGAGTTACCGGATGATGTTATTTTGTTAGGTGATATTAATGCTACTATTACATCTAGTTTTGACGATGGAACTAAAGAGTCAAGACTTGATTTTTATGATAAAACAAAAAATCAGTCAGTATCAACTCGATTTTTAGCATATGAATTTCCATTTACTAATATTATTTGTGATAAAAATGCTAAATCAATGAATGTAAAGACACGGCTTGTTACATCACAATGTGGTAAAGCTGGTGTTGAATCAGGAGGTTTAGATGCTAGTGATAATTGTATTCTATTTGAACGTAAAAATAAACCAAATATTACATGTAATTATTCATCTGCTTTTAAGGCAGGTCATCCATTGACTAAACTAACATATGGTTCAAATGAAGTTCCATCAGATCATGCCGTTGCAAATATTGTTTATACTATTAAACAACCTGCACAAATTTGGCAATCTGAACACCTACAAGATAATTCTAATATTAGTATGAATTGTATGAGTATGAATGTAGGTGGTGATATTTCAAATGAAGCAAATTATAATTTAGAATATATTCCGGTTGGCTATGAATTTAAAGATGATGAAGATAAGAAAAATTTATTATCAATTATTAAATCATCATATGATAAGATTATTGATTATGAAAAGAAAAGAGCTAAAGAAGGAATCGAAAGTATTAGTGTTCCATCAAGATCATACGGAATTCTTGATACACATATTATGAATTTAAATGATTTAATTGAATTTTTTAAAGAAAATGATTATTCAATTGAAACAATGCAAAAGGTGTATGAATATGCTGAAGATCAACAGAATAAATATGATAAAATTCGTGTAGATTTTTTAAAGGATCATCCTGACCGATTAGAAAATTTAATGCTATTAGAGGAAGCTATTGATAATATTAAAGAAAATAAAGAATTGCGACCAATTAGATTAGCAGCAATTAAATCATTTGTTGAATCTCTTGATAGCAATGTACAAAAAATGACACAATTAGAGTTTATTAAAAGTCATCTTGAATCAAAAGATTATTCAATTGTATCATTACAAGAAGTTCCATTTGCAATGTTAGATTCAGTTAAAGTATTATTAGAATCACATGGTTTTACTGTTCCAGATTGGCATGTAGAGAATAATTTTGTTACATTTGTTGCAATTAATTCAACTAATATTGAACCATTTATTAAAGAAGTGTATGAGTATTCTTACACAACGATTTAATATACTTTTTTTTAATTATATAATATATATATAATTTATACTATATATATAATATGTTAGAAGAATGGATATCATTAATACCAAAAAAAGTATTTATTAACAAAAAAATAGATAAAACTTTATCAAATAAATATGACGAAATAACTGATTTACCATATATTATATCATTTGATATAGAATTTATAAATTATAATAATGTTCGTATTATACCAAAACAACGTGAGCAACCAGTCCAACCTACACAAACAAAACATAATAATTATGAACGTTTGCAAACAATTCATGAGTTAGGTGGATTAATATTTGAAAAAAAAAATGATGGTTGGTATTTAACCTATTTATTTCATTTTAATTTAATACCAATAATTAAAAATATAAAACAGTATTATTTATTAACATCACAATATAATACACTATCAAACAAAACTTTAGAAAAAGTAGTTGAATTAGAAAAACAATTACTACCAGAAAATATTAATATTAATTTATTAGGTGAAAATAGAATTATAAAAAGATATTTACCATATTATAAAAAATTTACAGACATTAATATTTTAAAGAAAAAGATTAGTAAAATAAAATACATGATAAAAGGTCATGATTTATCAAAACCAGATTATGAATTATTTAAAAAAATTATTACATTAATTTTAAATGATAAAGATAGTATTCAAAGAGAAATTAAAGAAGAAAAACAAAATAAATTTATTAAATTAACAAATGAATTATTTTCAAAATCTTATTTAATTGTTAAAGGAGTTGAAGATATTAAAGCATTAAAAAATCATACAATATTATTAAATGAAGAACCTGTAATATTAACTAATTATTTTGATATAGCAATATATAATGAACAATTATTTAAAAAATGTAATAGTGCTGAATTAGAAAAAACTTTTATATGTTTAGAAAAATTAAATAAAACACAATTATATAATGATTATTATCAACATATTAAAACATTTACTAATTTAAAAGCTCATAATCCTTTAGTTGATGCATATTATACATGGGTAATATTTAATATTTATTTATAGTATTATGTTTAATCGTCATTATTATCATTAAATAATAATTTATCAATAGTTGTTCTAACACAGAATAATCTATGAGAAATAATTCCAATTAAAAATAATATTCCTATTACTTTATATTTATTATAATTAAAATAATTTGCAATAAATAATCCACCAATTATAACCATAATAACATCAATTACTGCTAAATCAAATAATCGTATACTATGAACACCTTCAGAAGGTTTACCAAAAATATCTTTATATTTACAGGGCATATATAAGCATTTATATAATAATATTTATTTATTAATAACAATTTTATGTCTAATATCCTATTAGTTGAATTGATTGTTGAATCAACTATTGAAAAATAAAAAATGATTGATCCAGTTATTATTTTAGTAGTTTGTAGTTTGTAGTTTGTAGTTTGTAGTTCAGTTGTTTAATCTATTATTGTTTTATTTTATCGTGTCCTGTTTTATCATGAATATTAAAATCAATAATATTAGTTTTAATATTATTGAAAATACATATATAGTATTCAAAAACACTTAATATTAAAGGCAATGAATACAAGTCAAAAAAATATTTTTAAACTTGGTAATTCTAGTTAGATAAAATATATAAATACAAAAAAAATTGGTATAATAGTTGAATTATTTGATTTAATATATTATTAGAAAAATTGATATATAATTTATATATTTTTATAAATTATATATACTTAATGGAAACTTATAAGTTTATAAAATTAGATAATGGTAATATTTTATTAGAAAAAATTATAATAGATAATACTTTATTAGATAGTTATGCAAAGCATGACACTAATACAAAATATACGATTGTTAACAAAGATAATGGTGATATTTTATTACAATTAAATAGAAGTATAAATATACAAGATATTAAAAATTATAATTTTTGTAAATCAGTAATATTAGATTGTAAAATAAATGATAATAATTTTACTAAATTAAAATATACATCAATACTTGGCGAAATTTACAACATAATTAATGACGGAACAACAATTATAAAAAATACAAAATTAAATATAAAAACAATAATAAAAGAAGATGAAGGTTTTAGATATTTAGATAACATTGGAATCAGTGTTCAAGGTGCAGAAAGTAATAAATGTTTATTAGAAATTAGTAATCAATGTATCAAAAATAAAATAAAATTATCCATAAAAATAAAATTAGTAGATGAAAATATTATTGATATGTTTATTAATGAGGTTTAATATTTATAGAGATGGAAAATCTTCTAAATTTAATATATCTAATTTAACATTAATATCATTAGATTTAACAAAATTAAATGGTTGATTTCTAGGATTAAATGATCTTTTAATAATAGGTTCATTTTGTATTCCAAGTTGAATTTTTTTATCCCCTACTCTTTTTGACATAAATTTTTTTGGTTTTCGTGCAATTATATCTTGTTCTACTTTTTTATTAAATTCATTTAATGACAAAACTTGTTTTTTATTTTGTTTGGGTTGTTTTATAGTTTTTTTATTATTTTTATTATTATTATTAATATTAATAGTTTTTTCTTCTTCAAAACTATGTTTAGCGTGTTCAAATATAATTCGTCTTGTTTCATCATCAATTTCATATTCTTCAGTATCTTCACCATCTTCACCATCATAAAATTCTTCACCAATTTCAAAATTATTATTAATTTGTTCATCGTCTGAAAAATAATTATCATTTACTTTATTTTTAGTGTCCATTATATTATACATTTATTGATTATAATAATATTTAAATTCATTTTTTTATACGGGTTTTTGATATACTTTTAACTATTAACAACTATTAACAACTATTAACTATTAACTATTAACTATTATTTTATCTGTAAAAAGACCAATAAAATTTATAAAGTAAATAGAAATAAAAAATAATCTAAAAAAATATTAAAAAAATTTCTATATATAAGTATATGAGTAATACTGTCACGTTTCGTCATGAAAATAAAAAATCGTTTAAATTAAAAGGTGTTAAACACCTTGTTAAAGAATCACTAATTGATGGTGAAAAAGGTCTATCTTTTGTTTTTACTAAAAAAGAAGGTGATTCATTCCGTCGTATTTTTGTTAAAGAAGTATCAAAAGATAAATTTGAACTTAAAGAAAAAATCGATGATAAAGAAACTTCAAAAGAAATTGATATGTCAGAACTTAAAAAAATGTTAAAAGATAAAGATCTTGAATTTGTTAAAAATTTTATGGATAAAGAAAGAGGTTCGTACAAAGGTAAAACTGTTGGACAATCTGGTGGTGTTAAAAAATCATCTAAGAAAGCTTCTAAAAAATCATCTAAGAAAGCTTCTAAAAAATCATCTAAGAAAGCATCTAAGAAATCATCCAAAAAATCGTCCAAAAAAGTTTCTAAAAAATCTTCAATGAAAGGTGGAGCTAAGAAATCATCTAAGAAAGCTTCCAAAAAATCTTCTAAGAAATCATCTAAAAAATCTTCTAAGAAATCATCTAAAAAATCTTCAATGAAAGGTGGAGCTAAAAAAGCTTCCAAAAAATCTTCTAAGAGATCTTCTAAAAAATCATCTAAAAAAGCTTCCAAAAAATCTTCTAAAAAATCATCTAAAAAAGCTTCTAAAAAATCTTCAATGAAAGGTGGAGCTAAAAAAGCTTCCAAAAAATCTTCTAAAAAATCATCTAAAAAAGCTTCCAAAAAATCTTCTAAGAAATCATCTAAAAAATCATCTAAGAAATCTTTAATGAAAGGTGGGGCTAAAAAAGCTTCTAAAAAATCGTCTAAAAAATCGTCTAAAAAATCGTCTAAAAAATCGTCTAAAAAGGCAGTTAAAAAAACTTCTAAATCTGTTGTTAAAAAGACTTTAAAAAAATCTTTAATGAAAATGAAAATGAAAATGAAAGGTGGTGATGGTGATGATGATGATACTGCTGCTGCTGCTGGTACTGCTGCTGCTGCTGGTACTGGTACTGGTACTAGTAACTAGTACTGGTGATAATGATGAATAGGTTGATGTTCAATCTGAATAAACAGTTCAAATACTTTTTATTTTTTGTAAATACATAATTCTTAATATTTTGATTAATCTAATAAGTTAAATCAAAATAATTATATAATTTTTAATCAATATTCGCTAATAACAAAAACATATATTAAATTTGTTATCTTTATCTAATAATTAAATTAATATTTTAATAAAATTCCCTGATATATGTGGAATATATACAACAGAATCTATATACTGGATACATCTCGACCAAGGCAATATTTGTTGGATATCCATATTTATTAAATTGAATTCCAATGTTTGTTGTTTAATAATATTTTTAAATTCACATATTGAAAAATCATTTTTATTAGATAAGCTTTTATATTTAAAAATATGATCACGGTATTTATCATTTGAAATAATATGTGATTCACAGTTTGATTTAAGAAAAAACCATAATATAAAAAGATCATCATTTAAATTATATGGTGTTTTATAGTATTCTGTATTTGTTCTTAAAAATATATCAGTTATTTTATTTTTTTTTAAATGTTTTTGATGAATAATAATTAATGGTTCACCAATAGTTTTTTTTGTTTTAATTATAATATTTTCTAAATCTATTAAACTATTATTTGTAATAATTCCATTTCTACCAAATAAAATATTACCAGCATCAATAATAACATTAAAATCTTTTTTAAGATTTGTATAAAACTTGTTGATATTATTAATTATAATAATAGAAAATTCTAATTCTATTTTTTCTAATATAGATAATATAAGATTTTGTTTAATATTTATTTTATTAAGTAAGTATGGATGTGGTTTTACTAATGAATTTATATTATAATTACTTTCAATAAATAATTTATCCAAATAATATAATAGTTTAATAAGTTTATTTTCCAAAATAAATTCAATATCTTTTAACTGTAAATTGCCTTCTAGTAATACATTTTGTTTAAATAATAATACTGCATGTTCATAATTATTATTATAATAATAACAAATTAAATTTAAATAATCTCTTTTCATTAATTTAAAATTATCTAGTTCAGAAATTATTATCAGCAATTTGTTAATCATATCATTATCTAATATTTTAATATGATATAATAAGATATTAGATATTAATCCGTTATTTTTTGTTTTAATTAATAATTCAATACTATAATGTTTAATAATACGATCAACAAAATCACAATTATCCAAGTAATTATATAATAAATATGATATGTTATTAATTCCATGTTTATCTAATTTATACATTGTAACATCTATTTTTTCCATTAATAATTATTAATAATTATAATTATAATTAATAATTATTAATAATTCAATTTTTATAAATGAATATTTGTTTTTCTATTTTTAATCTAAAATTAAAGTATTAACATTACTTAATGCATGTAAATTTTTAATATTATTACAACAACGTAAATTTAAAATATGTACATTTCCTAATGCATTAATATTTGTAATTTTATTACAATAACTTAAATTTAGAGTATGCACATTTCCTAATGCACTTACATCTGTAATATTACTACATCCACTCAAGTTTAAAGAATAAACATTACCTAATGCACTTACATCAGTAATATTAGTACAATTTGATAAATCTAAAATATGTACATTGCCTAAAGCACTTACATCGGTAATACTATCACAATAACTTAAATATAATTCATAAACATTACCTAAATTACTAACATTTGTAATTTTGTTACAAAAATTTAAATGTAAAATATGTACGTTACCTAATCTACTAACATCAGTAATTTTATTACAACCATATAAATCTAATGAATATACATTACCTAATGTACTTACATCTGTTATATTATGACAACAAGTAAATTTTGAAGTATGTACCTTATCTAATTTAATTACATCGGTAATATTATTACAAAACTTTAAATATAAATTTTTAGTATTTCCTAGTGCACTTACATTAGTAATATTATCACAAAAACTTAAATCTAATGTATTTACATTTGTTAAAGCACTTACATCTGTAATATTTTTACAACTTCTTAAATTTAAATCATGGACATTTCCTAAAGCAGTAACATCTGTAATATTATTACAATAACTTAAATTTAAATCATGAACATTTCCTAGAGCACTAACATTTGTAATATTATCACAAAAACTTAAATCTAGTGTATGCACATTTTTTAATGAACTAACATCAGTAATATTATCACATTTACTTAAATTTAATTTATGAATGTTTTTTAATGAACTAACATCTGTAATATTATTACAACCACATAAATTTAATTCATAAACATTTCTAAATAGACTAAAATCAGTAATTTTATCACAACTTTGTAAATCTAAATACGATGTATTTCCAAATAGACTTACAATAGAAATATTTTTACATCCAAATAATTTTAAATTATTTACATTTCTTAATGCACTAATATCTATAATTTTATCACAAAAACATAAATTTAATGTATTCACTTTTCCTAATGCACTAACATCTATAATTTTATCGCAACATCTCAAATCTAAAGAATAAACATTACCTAATGCACTAACATCTGTAATATTATTACAAAAACGTAAATCTAATTTATGAACATTACCCAATGCACTTACACCGGTAATATTATTACAGTAACTTAAATCTAAATCATAAACATTTCCTAAAGCACTAACATCAGTAATTTGTTTACAACCACATAAATTTAATTTATAAATGTTTCTAAACATACTAACATCTGTAATTTTATAATTATAACTTAACTTTAAATAATGGAGATTAGTTAATGCATTAACATTTATAACATTATTAGATCTATTTAAATTTAAACTATGAATATTAGATAATGGACTAACATCTATAATTTGATTACAGTTACTTAAATTTAAAGAGCGTATATTAGTTAATGTACTAATATCTGTGATATCATTACAAAATTTTAAATTTATGTATAACTGTTTATTTGGATTAAATATTTTATTTAAAATCGTATTTCTAAATAAAATATTATTATTATATAGTAATGAATATTTTTTATTTAATTTGTAATTAATGTATTTTTTAAATGTTGATAAATCTAAACATGTATCACATAAATTTCTTAAATCTGTGTATTCATTAATAACCATAAGTAAATCTGAATTTGAAAATATATTTGTCATTATTAATATAAATTATATTTTATATAATTAAATAAATCAATTTTTATAGAATTATAAAAATTAATAGATTATGAGTACCATAATCTAACTCTGTGATTAGGAGGTAAATATAATTTGTCAGTTTCTTTTATATGAAAATTTTTATAAAATTCATCAAAATTTCTAATAGATCCATTAACTCTAAATTTTGGTGGTGAATGTACATCAATTATTAAACGATTTATTATATCTTCTTTTCTTCCTTTTGTCTTCCATGCATTAGCGAAATTAATAAAAAACATTTGTTCATCAGAATATGATTGTGTATCATTATAATTAATAAATACTTTATATTTTTTAGTATATTTATTATTTTTATATTTTTTATATTTTATAAAAGCGTTATAACTTAATGCTAGTCCACCAATATCAGCAATATTTTCACCAAGAGTTAATGATCCATTAACACGGTGACTACTGAAAGGTATTGATTGATAAGTTTCATCAATTTCATAATTATTATATTGTTGTTCAACCATTTTTGTTTTATTTTTATATTTTTCAAAATCAGTCTTACTCCACCAATTAATTAAATCACCATATGCATCAAATTTAGAACCTTCATCGTCAAAACCATGTGTAATTTCATGACCAACAATTACACCAAAACCGGCAAAATTAGATGCAATAGTTTGATCAATCGAAAAAAATGGCTTTTGTAAAATACCTGCTGGAAAAACAATTTCATTCATATCAGGTGAATAATATGCATTAACAGTTTGTGGATTCATACGCCATTTATCTCTATCAACAGGTTTATATAATGATTCAATTTCATATTTATTATAAAATGTATGAATATTAATTATATTTTGTATTAATGTATTATTATCTTGTATATCAAGATCGTCGTAATTTTTAGTTATATATTCTGGATATCCAATTTTAATTTTCATTAATTTTAGCTTTAATAGAGCTTTTTCTTTTGTTTGAGATTCCATCCAATCATTGTTAGTTAAATATTGGTTTAATTCATCTTTAATAAATTCAACAATTTCTAATGCTAACTTTTTTGATTCATTATTAAAATACTTTTTTATATAGTATTTTCCAATTAATTCGCCAACAATAATATTTAATTTTTCTATTGTTCTTATTTCAATAGGTTTCATTTTATTAGTTCCTTTCAAAATACAAGAATAAAAATTAAAATAACATTGTTCAATATTTTCTGATAAATAAGAATTAAATTCTAATATAATACGAAATAACATATAATCTTTCCAGATTATAAAGTCAGTTGTATCAAATAATTCATTTAATTTACTCATAAATATAGGATTTCTAATATTTATTATATCAACATTATTTATATTAAAACAATATTCTAAATTTGGATTAATTTTAATAAAATTAGTATATGATGATATATTATTATTTATTTCAGGATCTCTTTTTTGTAATTTATCATATGTATATTCTGCGAGTTTTTTCTCCAAATCAAAAATATTATCAGAATTTAATTTTATATCAAATAATGACCCATATTCACTAATAAATTTTTTATAGTTATTTCTTATTTCTTTTTTTGAATCTATAAAATAAAAATCACGATCAGGTAACCCTAAACCACCAGATTTTAAATGTAAAATATTTTGTTTTGTACTTTTATCTGTTAATTCATTAATATCTTTATTAGTGTATATTCTAGGTGATACTGAAAAATTAATTGGTAAATTAATACCAAACTGCATATTATAATTAGCAACTAATTTAAATAATGTTTTAGTATCTTTACATTTTATTACATTTTGTATAATATCTTTTATATTTCCACATTTTAATGATTTTGTACGTTTATTTATATCATTTAATTGATTATATAATGTTTTTATTTTTAAAAAATTTTTATCTGAATTATATTCATTATTTTCTTCAAATAGTTGTTTAAGTTTTTCATTCGTTTCTTTTTCAAGTATTTGAAATGCACCCCATCTTTGATAATCATCTGGTATAATTTCAGTTTGTAACCATTCATTATTAACATAATTATAAAAATCATCACCATAAGTAGAATTTGTAGAGTTTGTAGAATTTGTAGTGTTTGTAGAATTTGTAGAATTTATAAAATTAATAAAATTAGTAAAAATATTTGTCATTAATTTAATATATATTAAATATTTAATTATAACAAAATAATTAATATATCATGTATAATGTTCAAAATCATAATTATTAAGTGTATCCAGTTTAAGCGGTTGATTAGATAATATAATAACATATGTATTTTGAATTGTTTTATTTTTATATAATTCAAAATTATGGTCAACATAAGTGAACTTTTCTTTTGGAATCATACGAGACCCAATATAATATTTACTTTCTCTAATTTTATTAACTATACAAAAATCACCATAATCAATATTTTGTTTATTTAATTCATTATTATAATGTTTTTTCATAAATGATCTTCCAATAGTATCCCATATTGGAATAGTAATAATAAAAGTGAGAGATTCAGATGTTTTATCTAAAAATCCAAATATTTTTTCAACACCAATCTCGATAATATCTTTTTGATACGGTGGATTAAAACCAAATGTTCCTTTAATTGGTGTAATATTAAAAAAACTTCCAACTGATCCAAAATATTTTTCTAGATCATAATAAATAGAACAATATCTTGGAAAAGTACTATTTATTGCTGATGCAAAACATTCAAAATTTAAATTATAATCTTGTGTCATTAAATTCATAATATTTGGTAAAACAGCTAATTGATGATTATTTGAACCTAATAGTTGGTATCTAAAAACAATTGCCCATAAATATTCGTCTACTTTATTTTTTGGACCGGTAAAAACATTAACTAATTTATTATAAATAATAACTGGTAATAATATATTATTTAATATATTTATTAATCGTTTATCTTTTATTGTAAATAAAATATTTAAATCAAGTTTATAAAACGTTGTTTCATTTGATAACATTTTATTTTTTTTTATATTAATTAAAGTTTTTTTAATTTTATAATTTGTTTTATTTTGTTGATAAATTTGTGATTTAGAATAATTATTTAATAATTCTAATTTATTTTTATAATTATTTTTAAGATTTGTTAAAACCTTTGATATTTTTTCATTTACATTAGTAATATTTTTATCATATTTACAAAAATCTTTTAAGGTGTCTTCTAATAGTAAAGTATTAGTATAATTAGTAGGAAAAAAATAATCATTAGAAAAATCATAAGAAATATATAATGAAAACATCCAACTGGAAAACAAATTAGTTATTGTTCTTGAATATGATTTTTTAATAGAGAAAATATGTGTACCAAATATTTTTACACAATCATTTATAAATAATTTAATTAAACAAGAATAAAGTTTACCTTTATACAGTTCAATTAATGGTTCTAATAATTTGTTTGATGTTTGTGATGTATGAAATTTTAAATGTATATTTGTATTTATATCTAATTCTATAATTGATGACATTATTAAAATAAATAATAAGTCATTTTTTAAATACTTATTTATTGAAAAAGTAAACGATAATTAAAGTAAATAGTAAACGATAATTAAAGTATATGATATGTAAATAGTAAATGATAGTTAAAGTAAATGATAAGTAATTGTAAACGTTAATTAAAGTAAATAGTAAATGATAAGTAATTGTAAACGTTAATTAAAGTTTATGATATGTAAATGTTAATTAAAGTAAACGATAAGTAATGTAAAGTAAACGATAAGTAATGTAAAGTAAACGATAAGTAATGTCTAATCTGAAGTGTTGTAAGCTGTTCGTTCTTTGCGTTTCTGAACATAGATACAACAACAGTTAGAATCACGTCTGGGTGAGAAATTAATCCATGCACTTGGAATTAGTGCATCAGCTCGTTCTCTTACCTTTCGTTGAAAGTATCGATTTTCCAAGTATTGAAACCTGGAAAATACAAACTTTTCACCTTCAACTTCAACACATACATCGTCGGATGTACACCACAGAGTATATTTACGACGATAATCCATTGTAAATTCAATCTCTGTGTTGATCTCATCTTTCTTCTCTTTCAAAAGATCAACACATTCTGCAACAACAATATTCTGTGCATCATCAAGTGCTTTCCTCCTTCTTCCACGATAAGCATAATCTTCAGCTGACTTATTCTTATTGGTATGTTTTGAGACATATTTTTTTGGTGGATCACTCGACAAAGTAGTGTCGGTAGGTGTTGTAGGTCTAGTTGTCTGAGCATTTTTGTGAAAAGGCTTTTGATAAGGCTTTTTAGTATATTTCTTTTTAGTATATACTGTAAATCCATCAGAACTAGATTCATTCATAGTTAGCTTTTCAGGTGAAACTGATTCAATTAACTTTGACAAGTCATTGTTCAGCTTGTTTGCTTTTTCTAGTGCTTCAGCAGCGTCTTTAACTTGTTGGCGTAATTGCCAAATATTTAAAACGGGTGCTTCAGCATCAGATGACACCTCAATAACAGGTGTAACTGTGTTTGCTTCATCAGACTTTTTAGAGTCAATGTTGCTGGTATGAGTATTATTATTTTGTAATTCAGTAGTTGAAGACATTACTATTTATTATTAGATGGCTTTTAAACTATTAATATTTCAATTTTTATTTAATAATCTATTATATAATTAATTAATCGGAATTATAATAAAGTAATTATAAAGTAATTTCATATAATGCTATATAATGCTATATAATGCTATATAATGCTATATAATGCTATATAATTTCATATAATGCTATATAATGCTATATAATGCTATATAATGCTATAAAATAAAAGATATCTCAACAGGTTATAAATAAATTAAATTAACCCTTAATATGAATTAAGCTAGGTTCAATACCTGTATTACAGATAAAATCTTTAAGATAAACAGCATGTTCCCCTTGAAGGTGCATCACACGTTGTTCAATAGTATCATTACCATCAACAATCATATTTTTAATAGATCCGTTACACCCAATACTTTTTTTAATAGTTTTAAGATGAGATTTAATTTCATTATCTGAAATTGACCAGCCAGAAACATATGTATTTGATTTACGACCCATTTTTTGGACCCAAATATAAAGTATAGTTGGTTCAGTGTTTTGATCAACAATTTGATCGGTATCATTATTATCATTAAAATCTTCAAATGGATTCATTAAAATATAGTTGTAAATAATTATTATAATTTAAAAAAATCAATTTTTTTTATTTTATAATATAATATGGATAAAAATATAGCAGATTTTAACAATATAAATGATTATTTGCCATTATTTAACGGTGTTTTAATTACAGAATTATTTGTAATTTTATTATCAAATACAAATGTATTTAAATCAAAAATTTTACAAAAATGGTATTCTGAATTTAATTTGTCTGCAGTTATAGCCGATATATTAATTGTATTAATTGTATTAATTATTACAAGAGCAATTTATTATAAAGTATTTGATAAATTTTCAATATTACAATTTATTATTTTAGCTGTTGTAATACAAATTATTCATGATATTTTATTTTATGTTTTATTTAAAAATGTGCCTAGAGGTGTAAATAAAATGTTTAATATATTTAAGGATTATGCTGATGAAGTATCTTATAAAGCAATTTTAGCTGATAGTGGAATAATGATAATGTCATGTTTAATTGCTTCATATCTTGTAAATAAAAATACAAATACTAATATTATTGTATTAGTTTCATTTTTATATTTATTACCATATTTACTAAATAACTAAATAAAGAAAGTTTATTAAATATATTTGTTCATTTTATCAAAATCATTTTTAAATGTTAAAATAGTGTTTTTTGTCTGTACTTTTAATTTATCTAGTTTTTCTTTATTTTTAATTAAAATTGTTGATAAATTATTATCAATTCTTTTTGATACTTTAATAATATCAATTTTATTAAGTAAATTATTATTTGCATATAATACTTCTCTAATTTTAATCATTTTTTTAATACGGTCAACACCATAAATAATAACAATTAAATTTAATCCTTCATTTAATCTATGAACATAATCAATATACGACCCGTGAGGAAGTTTAATATCATTTGGTAGATTATTTACACTAAGACATTTAGATTTCACTTCAAACTTATTATTGCAGTTTGAACATATAATATCTAGCGACGGGGTATGATTACCAATTACTTTTAATTTTCGAACATGACATTCTGGACATTCTAAATTGTCAGCAATATAATATTCCATTAAATTTCCCACTTTCTTTCGTAAGATTGGTGCCATTTTATTTTCAATTGGACATGTTCTACATGTATGATTACCATTACAAAAGAAACATTTCATATGATTAATATGTTGTGTTTGTTTTTGTTTTTGTAATGGTGATTTTCTATTATTAGAAATTGTATTTATTCGTGTTGCTTTATTGCTATAAGACATTATAAATATATATTAATTACATAACACTAAATAAATTTCAATTTTTTTATATATCTACTATATTTGTAGGCTTATTAAATGAAAAAGAAATTTTGTATATATTATTGCGATACCGGCTTTTGTGGTGTTGGCTTTTGTGATGGTGATGGTGATGGTGGTGGTTTTGGCTTTATTTTTTGATATTGTAAATGTTTTTGTGGTGGCTTCATTTTTGTTTCTGGTTTCATAATATATGGCATTTGTGATTTATTAAGATTAATATTAAAAAATTTATTGAATTGTTTTGATTTAATATAATAAGACATTATATATTTATAATAAATAAATAAAAAATAATTATATTTCAATTTTTTAGTTTAACGCACCTTATATTATTATATTAAAAAATCTTAATATTATTATAATAATGTTAACTTTTCTAAATATTTTTTTAAATATAGTATTTAATTTTTTTAGTAATCCTATATATTTATCTATATTTATATTATTGTCTACAATAAGTATAAATTTTGTTACTAAATATACATATTCATATGATACTAAATCAAATAATTTAATCATTGATGACTATGATAATGATACTGATGTTGATGATTACGATACTGATGTTGATGATTATGATTCTGATGATATAGATCTTGATGATTCTGATGTTGATTCTGATGTTGATTTTGATGTTGATTCTGAATTTGATTCTGATGTTGATTCTGAATTTGATGATTCTGTTAATGATAAAGAAACAAATGATAAACAAGTTAATGATAAAGAAACAAATGATAAACAAGTTAATGATAAAGAAACAGATAATAAACAAGTTAATGATAAAGAAACAGATAATAAACAAGTTAATGATAAAGAATCAGATGATTTTAATGATTTAGAAATAATAGAAGCAATTGATTATTCAAAAGAAATAGATCTTAGAAGTAGCAACCCTGTAAAGTAATAAAAAATTGATATATATATATATTGAATTGATAAAACTATAAATTTATAATGTCCACCAATCTTAAACTAGTACCACTTTCTATTCTTCCATTTATTAATAAAGATAAATGGGAAAATGCACAAGTATATGATATTAAAGAACAAAAAGGTATGACTGATTACATTGATTTTATTAAATCAACAGATTTTCCAGAAAATTGCAATTTAATGTATGGAAATGATTGTTATAGAAGATTTTTTCTATCACATCATTATACAGATAATAATAATAATTATGTAATGACAATGTTTCAAAGATATACTGATGATCCTGATTTTTATGTAAATGGCGGTAATTCATTAGCTAGTTGTCATGTTCAAACATCAAATTTCTCATCTAAATATAAAAAGATTAATAAATATCATCAACATTTTTTTGATTTGATTAATAATCAAAGCATTGATATTACTGATGATAATGACAAAACATTTAAATACATGTCTGTATAATAAGAACTCGTTCTTATGTATATGTTTCTGAAAGAAACTATAATTTATTAATTTAATACTAAAAAATTGATATTTATATATATTAAAAATAATTACAATATTAATAATAAATTATGTTTAACACAAAGCTTAAAATTGATCAGATTGTTAGAATGATTGAAAACCCGCTTACTATTAATGAAATGCATAAAATGATTAATGATATTAAAAGTATCAAAAATAACAAAGAAAAAATTTCATATCTAAAAGATTATTATTATTTATTTTGTCCATCATCATATACAAACAATAATCATGTATTTATGCATGCAATGTATAATGCTATGGAAGTAATGCATGAAAAACCTACAGTATCCAAAGATGCAATGTTAGAAATGTTAGAAAAACGTAATATTAACAATAATTTTAATATTAATGATATTAAAGAAATATTTAATGATTTTTAACCTTTTTTTATAGTAATTTATTTATATACATTTAATGTGCTTATTTTAGTTTATACTCTTGAAGATTTAACAAAAATCACAAATTTCACCATTTAATGTTTGTAAATTATCTAATGAATTATTAAATGAACTTAAATCTATTAATAGTTATAATTTATTCACTTGAAAAAACAAAAACTGAACTATTAGAGATAAAACTTATGATATTAAACATCAAATCATACTAATATGTTTTTATAATTTTATTTAACAGTTTGGATCATTATAATAATCCTACATTTGTAGGAATAATATATATTGTATTATATGATATCATTGCAAACATTTTTAAAAAAATACTCTAGTATTTCAAATGCTTTTATTACTGACTTTTTTTCACTATATACTACAGAAACTACAGATAATGATCTTATTATAAATTTTGATAAATTAGTAATTTGGTTAAATATGAGAAAAGATAATCTTAAAAAAACTTTAATATCAACCTATATTAAAAATATTGATTATAAAATTAGAAAAATAAAATCTACTACAGCCGGAAAACCAAAAGAGGAAATTATGATAACAGCTGATTGCTGTAAAAGATTATGTATGTTATCTAAAACTAAAAAAGCGGAAGAAGTTAGAACATATTTTATTGAAGTAGAAAAATTAATGAATAAATACAAAAATTATATAATAGATGCTCTTAATAAAAAAGTTGGAATTTTGGAAAATAATCAAAAACCAATACCAAATAATAAAAGTGGTGTTATTTATGTTCTAAAAACAGATCATAATATAATTGATTTATATAAATTAGGAAAAACAAAGAAATTTAAAGAAAGAATAAGAACCCATAATTCATCACATATTGATAATGTAGATATAGTTCATATATATGAAACAGATTATATTGATGAAGTTGAAAAATGTTTAAAAAATGTATTATCAACAAAACAATATAGAAAAAGAAAAGAATTTTATCAAATAGATTTAGATGTATTAAAAGAATTAATAAAAACATGTGATAAAATGAGTTTGAAAGTTAGAAAAAGTAATAAAAATATTAAACAGGACGGCGGATATTTTATTATGTTGGAAACTAACAACTAGTATGTAATTAAATAGTTTTATTTATTAAAATTGAATTTTAAATAAATTCAATTTTAATCATCAATTACTAATAAAAATGATGTTAAAACAACAAATAAATAAATCAACAACTATTATTGACTTTTATCAGTGTGATAATAATGCATCTCAATTGAATAATTCATTATTTGGACATGATAACACATTTGTGAGTGTGATTATAATTGCGATTGCAATTGCGATTGCAAATGTAATACATAAATTACTAATAACAATTATATTAAAACAAAAAGTTAAAGCTGTTATTACAAAAGATAATGCTATTATTACAAAAGATAATTTTCCTGAATTTAAATCTCTTTGTTTGGATTTTAATGGGGCATATACATGTGTGAATGGAATCCCTCACAAAAAAGTAAATATACATGTACCTACTAAATATTTTATTGGGGCAACTCCTATTCAACCTAGTGATTTCTTTGAATATCGTAGTATCAAATTATATATAATAAGTTTTAATCTATATTTACATATACCAGATATGAGTTTTGGTTATGGACAAGCTATTTTAGGTGGTCATTACGAGCCTGATAAAAGTAATACAGGAAATAATGAATTATGTGATAAATTACAATGGATCGATACTTTTTTTTCTAATTTTTACGATATGATCACAATATCTTATTCGTTAAAAGATACAATCTTTAATATACCTGTTAAACGATTTATAAATATAAAAAAGAAATTTGACGAACTATTTTTAAAATATATAAAACAAGTTTATAATAAAAATGTATTAAAAATACTAAAAAGAAATTTTATTGATCAATATATTAATCAATATATGCTTAATAATGGTGCAGTAAGACCTTTCAAACCAGAAATTTTTAATGAGTTGATTTCGAAATTAGGATGGCGTGATGAATCAAGATATTTTAATGATTTTATTATAGAAAATTTAACAATTGACTTTTTTGCAGAATCATACGAAGATAAAATAAACTAAATTTATAGATGATTTTTTGCATTATTGATAAAAAATTAATTTAATATAATCTATTTTTTATATATATCAAGAGTTCGTGCACTTGGATCGACATATTCTTTTATAACATTCCCATTAGAATCCCATTTTGGTTGCCAATGACCAGGAATAATATCAAGGCGGTGTTCACCAAAATGTTTTACAAATATTTTCTTATAATAATATTCTTCTTTTGTACTAGAATTATATGTATTATTATTTGCAAATTCTTCATCACTTATTAATGTTTCAATATGATCTTGTATAATTTGATACCATGATTTGGTTTTATCTCCACTTATACCATCTGAAAATGCTTCTTTTCGTCTCCATAATACTGTTGGTTCTATAATATCTAAACTTTCAAAACTTTTTCTTAATAACCATTTCTCACAATTCTTATAAGTTGGCATTCTCCATTCTGATGGTGCTGTCCAATATGCTTTAATAAATTCGGGATCCGCTAATGGAATTCTTGCTTCACATGATGCAGCAGATACACATCTATCACATCGTCTACCATCATACATATGAATATTATCTACATATTCTTTAGCACCATCATGTAGTGCTTGTGATGATGGTGCATAATAGTTATATAAATAACCAGATGTAACTTCATCACTAGCTTCACCTGTAATAATAACTTTTGCATCAGTATTATCACGAATAAATTTAGATACTAAATACTGAGGAACAGATGCTCTAATTGATGTTACACAATAGGATTCAATTATTTTAATAACTGTTTCTATACTCGCTAATGCTTCATCCATTGTTGCCATAACTTCTGTATGATTAGATTTAATATAGTTGGCTGCTAATCTAGCATATTTAATATCAGTTGATTCTGTATCTTGAGAACAAACATAACCTGATAGATTAACTGTAAGAATAGAACTATTAATATTATTTAAATTTAGATTAACTGTTGAATTACTAACAAGCCCACAACAATATGTATTTATTGGTTTATTTAATAGTTTTGCAGATATTGATGCCGTTAAACTACTATCGAGACCACCTGATAATAAAAATGCAATTGGTTGATCTGCTGTTAATCTACGTTTAACAGAATTAATAACTGATTCACGTATATTTGTAAGAATTTGTTGTTCTAAATTTATTAAATCTTTATTAACCGGTATTATATCATAAATAGTTCTAAAATTATATTTAAAAGTATCAAACTTATCAGAACAATAAAAATAATTTTGATTAATATATCCTGGTTTAAATTCACTAACAGTATCAGTAAAACTATGCATTCCTTTAATTTCAGAACTAAACATAATTGATTGTTTATTAATTCCTATGTAAAGCGGGCGTATTCCAATCATATCTCGTCCACTAATAATTTCTTTTAAATTTTTTAAATTGTCGAATTCAAATAATAAAAATGCAAATTCACCTTTTATATTATTTTTAAATAATTCAACAAAATCAGTTATATTATTTTTTCCTATTTTATTATATTTTACATAACGTAAATATAGCTGAGGTATAGTCATACAATCTGAATTATTATCAATAGGTAATTTATGTTCAGAAATTAATTCTTTAAAATTATAAATTTCTCCATTACATACAAATATTATTGTACGATCTTGTGAATCTTCTAAAATATATGGCTGATTTGCATGAAATGCAGGATCCATAATCGCAAGTCTATGAAACCCAATAGTTAAGTTTTTAATAATTTGAAAACTTGACATATCCGGTCCTCTTGGTTTAAGATTCATAAAATCTTCATATAACTTTTTATAGTCACTAGTATTTTTGATTAATTCAATAAAAGCCCAAATTCCACACATTAATAATTATTGTTTTATATTAAATTATATTAATTTCAAATTTTTAGAACTATATTACACCTTTTTCACTGAAAAATGGGACACTTAACAGTAAAAAAAAATATAATTGCACCCATAAGGGCTTAATGACATTTGACACTATTATTTATATTAATAATAGGGTTGTCATTTTTTATCTTTTCAGGAAACTTATAGGAAATGAAATTTCCGTATACGCCTTTTAGGCTATAATCTCTCCTAAATTTTTCTGGTCGTGTTTTATTCACTAAATATGTATTTACTATTTTTATCATATTATTTACAGCATTTTCATCACGATTAATACAACCCATTCTTTTACTTTCCGTTTGATACGTTAGAATTGAATGTATTTTTCGTTCAACACCTTTTTTATCTGGTAAATACATATTTTCACATCTTTCTTCTGTTTTATAATTTAAACAAGATGTTCTAAATTCATCTAAATTATAGATAGTTAAATATTCATTTAATTTCCTTTTTAATCCTAAATTTGGAGTGGATATATATTTTATTCTTGATGGAGTAGTTTTTAATTTGTCTGACCAATCACCATGAATTAAAATAACATCTTTACCAAATTTATCCTTAATATTTCTTGCTAAATCTGTTTCTGCTTTCTTACGATTTATATAAGCATACCATTTATATTTTCTAAATATATCCTCTTTATATTTTTGTAACAATACTATGTTCAATTCATTCTTATTTTTTATGAATTTTTTAAATTCGTCTAAAATACAACTTTTTGAATTAAAATCACTTAATTTATTTTCTATAGGTGTTATTTCTTTTATATCTTTATAATTTTTGATTAATCTTTGATATTTTAATCTTTTAGTTTTATTCATATGCATTCTATTAGTATATTTATAAGTTATACCATCTTTGTTTTTCATATACATCAATGTTCGTTTTCCCGGATCGCAAACTACCCAATTACCCTTTTTAAAATCGTTATATTGTGTTTCGTTTAATTCTTCTAAATATGGAAATTCAATATATTTAGTTAATTTATTTTTATTTTCAGTATTTTTTTGTTTTTTTAACTTTATTTTTTCTTCTTTTGATAATTTTTTATATGCTTCTTTTTCCTTATCTTTTAATATTTTTTTTTCTAATTTTATTTTAACTTGTTCATCCTTTTTCTTTTTAATTAAATCTTCTTTATACTTTTCTTTTTGTTCTTGATTCATATTTTTAGTCATCTCTTTCATTTGCCCCTTCTTATTTTTCATATTTTGTTTTTTATCTTTTTCTTTTTGAATAAAATCATTATGAATTAATTGGATTGATACTGAAAAACAATCTGTTGATATTCTATAATCAAATGAGTATTCTTTTTGTTTAAAAACAGGGTTCTTCAAATTAAAATATTTATTCCATAATTCTTGTTTTTTATTTTCAATATCAGTTAAATATGTATTTTTATCTTCTTCTATAAATAATTCAATTAAACTTTTACTATCTATTGGAATAAATTTTAAAATAATATTATTTCTCAACGGAAAGAATTGAAATGATTTCGTTCCTATTTTTTCAATTTCTAAACACATATAAATCATACCTTTAATATAATTTTGGGGATTATTTTGAATGTCAAATTCATAAGATGTATTAAATTCTTTTGGAAATATATTATTTTTATGTTTATTTATCCATTCGTGATATTTTTTATTTGAATTTAATGTATTATTTAATAAATCTTGTTTAATTTCATATAAATCTTTATTTAATTCTTTTCTTAATTTTGTTTTAGTTCCTTTTTCACATTTTTCTAACAATTCATTATTTTGTTTTTTATATGATGAATTTACGAATCTGTTGACATATTTTATAAAATGTAATTTAATATTATTTTCAATGTTAGTAAGCATATCAATAGACATATAACCTAATATTTGAGATAGATTAACACCATCTAATTTATTTTCATAATTAAGTTTTTTATATTCATCGTCATATAATTTTTTAAACTCATTATATAAATTTAAATTAGTTCCTTTTGGTTTAGGTCCTTGACTATCTTTTAATAATGACTTGAAAGCCATTTTAATAGTATCATCAGTAATTAGTGGTATATTTTCTTTATTGTGATATTTATTTAAAATCCATAATCTTAAGAATTGATATGTGTGAATAACAATTTGATGAGTTCTATAACAGGCATCAAATAATTTAGTTTGGTTTAATTCATTTTTAGAAATAGATTTTAAAGAACATTTAATTGTTCTATATTTATCAGGAGGTTTTTTACCATTCATATTATATATAATTATATAACATAATTTTAAATAGTTTTTAACGCATAAAATAATTAACAAAATTTTTTATAAAATAATTCAATATATTCATTAATTTCTAATTTAAAATCGTAGTTTCCAGTTTTATTGATAATAAATTTATTTAATAGTTCATTATCAAATATATATGCTTTTATACTTTTTTTATTTAATAATTTTGATTTAATATATCGATGAACACCATCAAATATGTTTCCCTTAATATCCATAATAATTGGATACTTTAAATTAGCCTTATTTATTCTATTATAATCATCTTTATATTTTTTAGGATTATTCAATACATCATTAACTGAAATATTGCCATCACCCCAACCCTTAGCATCCATATTATAATTTATTGTATTTACATTAATTTTAGTTGCTTTTGGTTTGAATATATTTATATAAGCAAACATTAAATCAACACTAAACATTTTTACCTTTTGATGTTGTATGTGGCATATATATATTATTATATATATTATTACATATAAATTTAATTATTTTCAGTATTTTTCTCTTTTCTTTTTAAATACGCCCGTCTATTATATTCCTTAATTTTTTCTGGATCGGATTTTTTATCTTTATTTTTTTCTTTATATTCCATTACTTTTTTTATAATTTCTTCTTTATGATTTTCATAAAATTTTTTATTTCTTTTTGGAGCAGTATATTTTTTTAAATGTTCTGTAAGTTCATTAATTTTTTCTTTAAGAAGTTTATTTTCTTCAATCAATTTATCAATAGTTAATTGTTCCATAATATATAATAATATTATTATATCTTTATTATTATATATGACAGACTATTATAATAAATATTTAAAATATAAAACTAAATATTTAGAATTAAAAAATAATGATATGGTTGGTGGTGGAAAGGATAAAGTATTAAATAATAAAAAAATTACATTAAAAAATATAACAAAAAAATAATTTTTACTATATTATCGAATTAAAATCAGGAAAAGATAATGAATATGTAGCTTCTAATTCTTATACAATTATTGAAGCATTTTTTAATAAAAAAATTAAATATGTAAAAGCAATATATTTAGATAATGAACCAATAGGATTAATTTGGTTCGATCCAATAAATAAAAATGAAATGTTTGTTCATCGTTTTATGATCGATAAAAAATATCAAGGAAAGGGTTATGGTTCGATTTCTTTTAATTTAAGTTTAAAATATTTTATAAATAAATATAAACCAAATAAATTAATCATATCTTCTAAAAATCAAATAGCATTAAATTTATATAAAAAATTCGGTTTTGTTGATACTGGTAAAATAGAATATGAAGAAAATGTATTAGAAGTTTTAACAAAAGATATAATTTATATAGATTAAATAATATTATAATTTTATAATAATAATGACAATACAACATTCAAATGATTTTAAATTATCAGCAGTTAAATTATATTTAAAATTTAATAGTATTAGGAAAGTTTCCAAATTATTAAATTGTAGTAAATCATCATTACAAAGATGGATAGAAAGATATTTTGAAACTGGCAATATAGAAAGAAAAATTTACAAAAATAGAATTACAATAATTACAAATGAAATATTAAAATTTATAATTAGTATGATTAAAAATAATCCAACAATAACATTATCAAAAATCAAAAAGAAAATTATTAAAAATCATAAAATAGAAATATCTGTATCATATCTATTTTACATTATTAAATATAAATTAAATTTAACTAATAAACAATTAAGAAGAAAATATTATCCTGAGAAAAAATTATCAACATTAAAAAAAGATAAAATAATTTTTTATAAACAAATAATTGATAAAGGTAAAAGAAATATAATATCAATTGATGAAACTGGTTTATATCTAAATATGATGAAAAATAATGGTAGATGTGAAAAAGGAAAAAGATGTTATAAAACAATACATACTTATCCATTTGTAAAGTTTAATTTTATTTGTGCAATTAAATATGGTAAAGTAATTGGTTATACTTTATATGAAAAAAATACAGGAGGAATTGATAGTAATAAGTTTAGTGAGTTTTATAATAAATTTATAAAAACTAAATATAAAAATCACTTAATTATTTTAGATAATGCTAAATTTCATAAATCAAAAGATGTGATTGACAATATTGAAAAATCTGAAAATAAAATAATATATAGTTTAGCATATAATCCAGCTCTTAATCCAATAGAAAATCTATTTAGTCAATTTAAAAATCATATTAAAAATAAAAGTCCTGATAATTACGATGATTTAAAAGAAACAATAAATTATATTTTTAAAAATAAAATTAAAGATAAACATATTAAAAATTATTTTAATTATTTATTCATACAAGCAAATGATTTTATAAATAAAAATAGTTAAATAAGTGTCCCATTATTCAGTGAAAAAGGTGTAATTGTTTTATTATTAAAGAAGAATAATTTTAATTTTTATCAAAAAATAGCGTATATTATAATCTAGGTTTAATGAATAAAAATTATTGATATGGAATTATTTAGACTCATTACTTTGCAACTAAACATTACATTATCATATGTTAAATTTATCCACCCATTATATAAAATTGAAAATAAAAACAATTAACAATTAACAATTAACATAACTAAAATTATATATTATGAATTTAAATCAATCATACGAACGATATAATATATTTGGACCTTATCAAAAAAAGTTTGATAATGCATTAGAAAGTTTTACTTTCCAAAGACTAAGTAGTGATTTGTTAAAATTAGTAGCATCATTTCTTGGAAATGACATGTTACATAAAAGTCCTAAATCACTGTCATATGTCAAAGAACTACTTAAACAAGAACAATATTCATTTTTACCATCCATTAATAACACATATAATGCAATATTTAAACGAAATAAATACGATTACAGGCGGTTCTGGAAACGAGATATTGAAAAACTATTGTATATTACATACGGTTTAGAAATCATACCATCATCATCTAGTCTACAGTTATTGCCATGGTTAGACATGATAGAATATAACCTTAATGAACATTTAAGATTTAAGACAAAAAAAGAACTACGATTAGCAATTGAATTGTGGGTAAAAGACAAAGATATATGTTATTCCATGTATGGAGATATTGGACAATGGGATGTTTCAGGAATAAGCGATATGAGTCATTTATTTGAAAACATGAGAACGTTTGATGACGATATATCAAATTGGGATGTATCAAATGTTACCAATATGAGTTGTATGTTCTGTGGTGCAACAGCATTCAACAGACCGTTGAATGGTTGGAATGTTTCAAAAGTTACTGATATGTCATATATGTTTCGCAATGCTAAAGCATTTAACCAACAATTGGAACAGTGGGATGTATCTAACGTTACCGAAATGTATGGTATGTTCTGTGGAGCAACAGTATTCAACCAACCATTAAATGAATGGATTGTTTCAAAAGTTACTGATATACATTCAATGTTCTGTGAAGCTATTGCATTCAACCAATCATTGGATCAATGGGATGTAGCTAAGGTTACTAATATGTATGGCATGTTCTATGGTGCATCATCATTCGACAAACCATTGAAGGACTGGAATGTATCACGTGTTAAGTGGTTTCAATATATGTTTGGTGGAGCATCAGTTTTCAATCAACAACTGAATCAATGGAATGTATCTAACGCTACCTCTATGCATAGTATGTTTCAAAGAGCACTTGCATTTAATCAACCATTGGACCAGTGGAATGTTTCTAACGTTCTTACAATGGATTACATGTTTAATGGTGCCCATACATTTGATCAATCATTGATGCAGTGGAATATGTCTAATAATGTAACCGTTATATGTATGTTTCGTGGTGCTATTACATCACATTATAATCTTCCATTGTGTTTTACACGATCTAATTAATCGCTAACATATGTATAATTTAAACGAGGTTATAATAAACACTAATTAAAAGAGTTTATTATAATCATGAGTTATATAAATATCATAAATGGTTTTATTCAAACATTACATCTTTAGCAGGCTATAAATTTAATTTATAATATACTAGATATGTTTATTTTATCATACATTTCTTTTAATTTATTTTCATAATATGTTACTTTATAAACACTTCCACCGGTTTGGACATTATCACAATCTAAACATTCAACACATTTTATACTTTTATGACATTCGCTAAATGCTTTTTTTATTCGGGTTAAACTGCAAATAAAATAATCTTTTTTAGTTTTATATCTAAATTTATATAGCATTGATAATATGCATGATTCTAATTGTTTCGGACATTTGGATTCAATAAAATGAACAACCGTTTTATTATGTATAGAATGAGAATTATGAATTTGTATTCTTTTATTCATATTATCTGTTTTACCTATTTTATAATATGTCTCTTTATTTTCATCTATTTCTTCAGTTACATAAACAATACCGCCTTCAGGAAATTTCTCTAATTTTAAATCATTTAATAATATTTTATTTTTGTTCTCTAAATCATTGATTTTTTGGAGTAAGTTAGTAATATCTTTATCAGGTGAAAAAATATTTCGTTGTCTTAATTTTGGTAAAACATCAGCTGTAACCCATTTCATAAATTTTTTTGATTTTTTATTTCGTGATGATAATAATAATGTATATAATCCACTTTCATTAATATATATAGAATTAGGTTGTTGTTTGATTTTAAAAGTAATATTCATATTTTTTAATTGTATTTTATCTTCTTTTTCAACATGTTTAGTAATTATATGTTTTGTATCAACATAATTTAATGATTTACAAATTTGTTTAGCATTAAACCAAAAAATCTTAGAATTATCAATGATAATAAATATTTTTTTATTTTCAAAATTAATTGTATTAAAAGACGCCATATATACATATATATAGAATTTTTTCTTTAAATGAATATAAAAAAGAGGGGGTCGTCAAAACACCCCCTTTTAACCATATAAAGACATGTGATTCACAAAAATCGACAGTATTAGCTAGCCATTCTTTGCATACCTTACTAATAGGGTATTATTTTTAAGCTTTGAACAGTTCTTAATAAATACATCAATTAATCAATAACCATTAAAATAATAAAATAAAATGGTTCTATTGTTTTTATATAAAATAAGCGGTTATTTAGATTTCAATATCATTTGATTTTGTTTTAATCTTTTTTTTCAATACTTTTTTTGTTTCTTTGATAGGTGTTTCATTAAGTTCATCTACTTTTTTTGATTTCTTTTTGGGTTCTTTTACAGGTTTTATAATATCTTCTAATAATTCATTTTCTAATTGTTTATTAGACGGGATTGATTCTTCTGATAACTCTTTAATTAATTGTTTATATTGTGTTTCTGCTTTTTTCATTTCTGTTTGTAGTTTCTCTATCTCTTGAAATAATGGTTCGAGATCATTAATTAATTTTTTATCTTTTGGGATTTTTATTTTAATTTTTGATAAATTTTCTTTTGTTATTGTTCCTAATCCTGTTGAATAATTTGCTAAATCCATAATATTATTTTTATTTATTTTTAAAATATATAATAAATATTTTATATTTATATTATTAATTTTAAGTTCTAATGCTAGTTGATGAGATGTAAATCCACATTTGCCATTTACTAAAAATACATTTCCCATACCAATTTGATTTCCATATTTTCCAACACCAGCACCACCATCTTTAATTAAAATTATATACTCTTTACTATCATAACAATATTTATTCGAATAACCATCGGGTTGTATAGCTTTTCCGTTAAAAAATGGATATAATCCTAATTCTTTACAATCACTTGATTTAAATTTACCTGATTTAAAATCACATATACTACCTAATTCAACTTCATCACAATCTTCATTTTCACCAATATCCTTAATCGTATCTCTAATAGTTTCTTCTAATTTCTTAATAAGTTTTTCATTTTCATTCTTCTTATCATATGGCTTTGATATTTTATCAACCCATTCTTTTATTTTTTGTTCTGATTTTGGAATTGGTAATTGTAAATTTTGTAAATATAATTTTGATAAATTTTTTAAAACTGAACCTGAAAATCCATCTATTAAAAAATTCATATTTCCACTGATTAAGTAAAATATATATTTATTATATTTTGTGATAATAATATGATTATGATCAGAACAACAAAAATTATTATCTATTTTAATATTTGCATCACCACCATCACCAATTATTAAACATTCTTCTGAATAATCGGCAACATCACATTTCTTTACTTTATCACTTGATGTATAAAAATTATATATTCCTATTGATTTTCCAAATGATGCATTTCTTTTACTTTTTTGTAAGAAAGTACATATATCACCTAATTTTACTAGTTCATATTCATCACCAACAACTATTTCTTTCTTATTATAATCCTTACCGTTCAAAGAATAATCATACCGTTTTTTTTCTATTCCTTTAGACATTATAATAGTTGGTTCTATTATTTGACTATAAGTTGTACAAGATAATTGTTTTTCTATTACTTGAATAATTTCATCTTTATAATTTATTATATGTGCTTCTCCATCTTCTGCTATATTTATTACATTATCTGGTTCAGTTATAACTTGTAATTCTGAAAAATTTATATTATTAGTTTTTCCATTATTATGAAAAATTATAATTGATGTTTTTGTAGATGTATTTTCAAATGCATTCTGTGGTACAGATATCACGTCTGTTACATTAAAATTTTCAATCAATACATGTCTAAGCTTTGAATATTTTCCATCAAAAAATATACCTTCTTTTAATATCCCACAACATGTACCATTTTCAGCTAACATATCCATCATTAGGATTAAACTACAAGATTCTTTATCATTTGCTGTATCAATTTTATATTTTTTGGCAAATTGTCTAATTCTTAAAGAACAATTATTTAATCTTACATGGTTTTCTTCTTGAGATTTTTTATAGTCATTACTAATTTCAGTCAATCTTGATAATTGAACATTTAGATTGTCTGTACGTTCTTCAGTTGGTATTTTTTTTATATACTCTATTAAAATATCTCGTTTGAGTTGTTCTGCATTTTTATTTACTTTGTCACCGCCATATGGTGGATTCGTAAAAATATAATTAAATTTTCCTGGTTTATTATGTTTAGCAAATTCATGAGTAAACGAATTTACTCTTGAAAAATTATTTTTATATTCTCTGTCTGGAAAGTGTCCAGTTATAGCAAAAATTTCTAAACCTGTCATGTTAACTACAGATTCCTCCATATCAAAATGATAAATATTATTAACATTAGTTTCCCAATCAATATCGTCTGATAATTCTCTCATATAATTGGCGTATCCTAAAGTGAAACCACCGGAACCTCCAAACGGATCAATCATTGTAGGAACCATACCATTTATTAATTTAGGTTTAATTTTATTAAATGTGAATTCAGTTATATGACGATCAGAAAAATATGCACCAAGTTCAGAAATAGCTGTAGAATCTCTCCCAACAAAATATTCCCAAACTTTGCCTGACAAATTTACTTTTCGTTCTTTTTTGTATCCAACAGGAACTTTATTAATTTTCAATATTAAATCATCCCAAAAAGTATCTTTTAAATCTCTAGGTATTGCATAACAAATAAAATGTCCCAATTTATGATTTGGATTATCAGAATCAGTTTTTAACTTGTATAAAATATCTAATATATAATTATCAATATAACCAGTAAGACCTGAATTATTATTTTTCTCTTTTTTAGCTTTCTTAGCTTTTTCAACTAAAATATTAAAATCTAATATTTCTTTTTGTTCTTTACTAAAACCGAATGTATCCAAATATGGTTGTATTAATTTTAAACCATAAAAAACACTAAATATTTTAACACCGGTTTGACCATAACCAGCACCATTATTACGGATAAAATTATGGATACTGTGGATATAATCTCTGAGATCATCTCTAGTAATAAATTGATCTTCATTTTCAACATTAATATTTTTAATAGACATACAGATTATAAGTATATAATTAAATTAATGTATAAATCAATTTTTTATAAATTAATGGTTCTTCTGTGTTTGACCTTAACAAAAACTTTTAGTTTTTGTAAGATTAAACTAATTTAGCAAAGCTAAAATAGTTTGACATTAGACTTATCAAATAAATAATCAAAATTAGAAAAATCAATATATAATTCTTCAGGCATTGCAGGAAAATCATATTTTTTCCATTGTTTATAATAATCATCTTTATTAAAAATTTTATTTTTTTTACAAATTTTGATTAATGTATAAATATCAAATGGATATCTTTTAGTATCATAACTAAAAAAGTCATACCAATTTAACCAAAATAATTTATATTTTTCATTAGGTTCTAATGTATGATTATTATTTATTGCATATTCAAAGTATAAATTTTTTTCATTAAAATTAAATTCTTTTATTTCATTTTTCAAATTATTATATTCAATTAATAATGCATCTTCATCGGATATTTTAATTTTGTTTTGTAATACATTTTCAAATTTATTGACAATTTCTTCCCATTCTAATTTATTACAATGAATTTGAATATTTCTATTACCCAATCTCATATTAATTACTTTTTGTTCTTTATCAAACTTAACCATATCCATTATTTTAACATATTGATCATATTTTGTTTCATTTCCGTCACATATATTATTTAGATTTTCTAATGCCATATAATAACCAAATATTTTATCAATAAAGTTTTTTTCATATCCAGAACTATCTTTAATAAACCCATCTATTATAACCCCTTTTGTTTTATTTTCAGTATTTGGACATAATCGTAATGCTCTGCCAATTGATTGAATAAATGGTATCGACCCACGATCTTTAACTTTATCTATAAAAATACAACAATCTAATAATTTAATATCGGATCCTTCTCTATGTTTATTTGCACAAAATAATATAGAGTTTCCATAATACATTTTTCTTTTATCGCTATCATCTAAATCATTAGATTTTATTATATTATCATTATTATCTCTAGGAATTTTACTGAAAAAACTATAATCATCATTAGAATCTGCAGATGTATCTAATCCAAATTTAAATTTTTTTAGATTTTGTCTTTGTTTATAATATTTTTCTATTTCAGATTTCCAAAAACGAGCCATGTTAATAGTTCCACACCATGCTAATATTTTCTTATTTGGTAATATTGTTGCCACATGATTTAATATTTCAAATACTGAGCCTAATTCTTCTTGTGTAACTAATACATTTTCTTTTTCATCACCTGTTTTAACATAAGAATCTAATTGATACCAATAAAACTCTGGTGGTAGTATTAAATTTTTACTAATAGCGTAAATCATATTATAGTTTGTCAATAAATTTAATTCTTTTGGTTTATCTTCTTTTGCGTATATTTCTAATAATTTTGTTTTATCATATTTATTTGTTCTTAAAGGTGTTGCTGAAAAACCAACAATTTTAACATTTAATAATTTTGCTTTTTTTAGGAAATCGTGACATTGTAAGCTAGAAGTATTATGACATTCATCATGTAATATTAAATCTAAATCATTTGATTCAAATATAGAATATTTCTTACCTAATGTTAAAAAAGCACGATTAATTACTAATAATGATGGTTTATCGGAATTTTTTAATTCATTATTCCAATTTTTTCCTTTATTGGTAACTCTGTTAATAATATTAAATTTTGTTAAATCTGCAATATTCTTTTTTTTCCAATATTTTAATTTTTTCATATCTGATTCTAATTTTTTTTTTGTAAAACTGAATAAATCAGATAATATATTTACTCTTTCAGTAAATAATATAATTTTAGGGTTTTTTTTAGTTGAATTTTTATATACGTAATCAATATATTTTAATATGATAAATGTTTTCCCACAACCTGTTGCCTGACAATGAATACCAGTTTCTAAACCTTTAGTTTCTAATCTATCAAATGCTTCTTTTTGGTTTTCTCTTGGTATAAAATGATCTATTTTTTTAATTTCTCCAATTTCACTTGGATCAATTATATTAGGGCAATAATTTTCATAAATATTATGGAAAAATTCAGTTGTTAGTAACCAAGGATATATAATATCATTAAATGTTATTATTTCTGTTTTTTTATCATTTGTTTTTTTTGTTATAAATTTTATTTGTTTTATTACATCATCGTACGATATTGCTTTACTTGATTTATATGTAAAATCTTTATAATAAAAATCTATTATTTTTTTTACTAATTTATAATTTTGTTTAATAAGTTCTTTTATTTGTTCTGGTATTAGTATAAAACTACTTAATACTATTTTAGTAATTTTTCCACCGCCCTCATTCAAATGTTCTTCACATGTATCAAAACAATTTGTAATATAATCATAAATCATTATAACTATTTGATATTAATTTATTTATACAAATATCAATTTTTAATAAAATAAACGAGCTAAAGGATAATTAATATTATTATCTAATGTCAATAAATAATTTGGAAGATTTTCTAGATAAAGCAGACAATAAAGAAATTTATAAATCTGAATTATATAATTATAGTAGGTTTGGTTATAGTGACGAAGATGAACCGGAATTTATAAATTATGTAAATTTTTTATTAGAAACTTGCTATAATATTAAAGTAAAAGAAGATAAAAAAATAAGGCTTCACCAAAATCAATTTAGAAAAGAAATATTAAAAAAATTTAATTATAAATGTATTATAAGTGATAATGATTGTAATGAAGAATTAAAAGCATGTCATATTATACCTGTATCAGATGAAGAATCATATGATATAGATAATGGTTTATTGTTAACATCAACATTTCATGATACAATGGATAAATATTTATGGGCTATTGATCCAGAAACATTAAAGATTAATATTCATCCGACAAAAAATGTTGGGCAAATTAAATATTACAAAGATAAAAAAATTAACATTAAAATGAATTCTGATATGAAATCAAATTTACAAGTCCATTGGAATAAATTTTTAGATAATATATAATTTATTAATTATATATATAATAGAATATATACTACACTATTTATAATGATTTTTTAAACTAGTTAATAATGATGTAAATATAGTTGACGGTAATGCTGGTATAAATTTAGATGCAATGTTTGTAAAAAATAATACTTCAATAATAGCAACAAAAAAGAAAGTAATACAATTTTCAAGAAGAACATGCGACATTTGTGTATATGTTAAAATTTCTGATTTAACCATAATAATTGTAAATAAAATTAAAATAACAAATATTAAAACATTTACAAATATAAGATTTTTAAAAACTATAGCATTAATGTTTTCTCTATATATATCAGGCTTTGAAAATATATCAGTATAATATTTAAGATCAAAATTTTTAGCATATAAATTAGCCATATCAGTAAGTTTCTGCGAATCAATAGACGATAAGTCATTAATAGTTTGTTCAGGTAAGTTTGTTTTATTTGAAACAGTATTAACTAAATCATCAATATTATTTATATTATATTTATCTTTTAGAAAACTATTAATTTCTTCTTGAGTTTTTAATAGATTAGACAGATTATCAGCTGATTTTTTATAATTATCAATGTTTTTTAAAAATTTTTCTTTATCAATATTCTTAAAAGCATCATTAATTATATGTTTAAATTCATTTGCAATTGCTGCTGTTGTTATTTTACAAATATAAAACTTAAAAAATAAGTGAAGAATAGTAAATAATATAAAAACATGTAACATAACATTAAAATAAAATTCACCATTTAATATAGTTTCATTATTGGAATTATTATTAGAATTATTATTTAAAATATTAACAGGATTCATTTATATATATTATACTATAAAAAAATATTTTTTATAATATATTATAATGAGTAATTTAAATAAACCAAAATTAATAATCTCCGTAATGATGAATGTATTACTAATCTCTATATTTATTGGATTCTTCTTTTTTACTTATGGTAGTTATATTGAAAATAAAATAGTAAAAGCACAAACTAAAATTTTATCAGATAATATTTATAATAATCTAAAATTATTTGGTAAAGATGCAAATATAAAGATAAAAGAACAAATATTACAAATTAAACTACCAGATTTAAGTAAGGTCGATGATTTAACTATTAAATCAAATAATAAAATAATGATGAAAGCAGGTAAAGTTAATATTATTTTTACAATAGTTGTTATTGTTTTAATTTATTTTATATATACTAAATCAAATAAAGATTTTAATTTAAAAACATTAATATATCAAAATTTAATTTTATTATTGTTTATTGGTTTAACTGAAATATCATTTATAACATTTTTTGCATCTGATTATGTTTCAATAGATACAAATAATATAAAATTAAATGTTGTAAAAAATGTGGAAAAATTAATAAATTCAATAAGATTAGAACCAGTAAAAATAAAATCAAATTTAGTTACTGGTGTACAAAAACAAGCACAATTAGTTACTGGTGTACAAGAAGAATATTAAAATAATAATTAGTTTATGGTGAAATGTGAACTTTTAACTTTATATATTATTAAATAATTGAATAATAAAATAATTAATATAAAAATATTAACTATTAATTTATAAATGGTCCATATATTTTTATTCCACAGAGATTTACGTATTCAGGATAATACAACATTAATTCATCAGATTAAATCATTACAAGTAAACAAAAAAAAAGTAACTATTTTGCCAATATTTATATTTACACCAGAACAAATTGATCAAAAAATAAACAAATATTTTTCAAATAATTCTGTTCAATTTATGATAGAATCATTACATGAACTGTCATACGAAATTAAAAAAAACAAAGGCAAATTATTATTTTTTAAAGGTGATAATTTAAAAGTTTTAAAAAGTATACATTCAAAAACACCTATTGAATCAATTGGATTTAATATTGATTATACCCCATATGCTAAGAAACGTGATCAAGAGATTAAAATGTGGTGTGATAAAAAAAATATTAAATGTTTTATGAAAGAAGATTATGCATTATACGATTTATTAGATGAAACACACCAAACAAATAAAAAAGATGGAACGCCTTATTTGGTTTATACGCCTTTTATGAAACATGTAACAAATAATTTAACTGTTAGATCAGTTGATAAATTTAAATCTTGGAAAATATTTGACTTGAATAGTAATCATACTTTACAAAATGTATCTTATATTATTAATGAAAATCAAATTGATAATTTTTATAAAAATAACGAATTAATTAATGTACACGGTGGAAGATCTCATACATTAAAAATTTTATCAAATCTAGACAGTTTTAAAACATACTTAAAATCTCGGGATACACTTACATATAAAACAACATTTTTAAGTGCATCACTACATTATACAACATGTTCTATTAGAGAAGTATATCATAAAATAGAACAAACATTAGGGAAATCTTCAGGAATAATAAGAGAATTAATATTTAGGGATTTTTATATTAATATTATTCATAATTTTCCTCATGTTTTAGAAGGTCAAATTAATAAAAAAAATAAAAGTTATAAAGAAGCATATGATAAAATTAAATGGTCTTATAATAAAAAATTATTTAATGCTTGGACTAATGGAATAACCGGATTTCCAGTAATTGATGCTGCACAAAGACAACTGAATACAACCGGTTATATGCATAATCGTTGTAGAATGCTAACCAGTTCATTTTTAACAAAAGATTTACATATTGATTGGTTATGGGGTGAACAATATTTTGCAACTAAATTAGTTGATTATGACCCAATTAATAATTCACAAGGATGGCAATGGTCAACAGGTAATGGCACAGATGCACAACCATGGTTTCGTATATTTAATCCTTGGACACAACAAAAAAACCATGATAAAAATGCTGAATATATAAAGTTATGGATTCCAGAACTTAAAGATGTTACACCTAATGATATTCATAATTGGTATAAACCAGAAGTTAGAGAAAAATATACAGATATTAAATATCCTGAACCAATTATTGATCATGATGAAGAAAGAAAAGAAACAATTAAAATATATAAACATGCACTAAATAGTTAATAATATTTTTCTATTATTAGTATATGATTACAATAAAAGAAAGGTTTTTTTATTTTTAGTTTTTTGTATTGGAACAAGATTATTACTAGCGTATATTGCTAAAAATATTAGTAATGAATTATTAGAATATATGGGTTATTTATTATTATTACCAGCTATTGGTTTTATTTATATTTATTTAAGTGGAACAAGAAATACTGGAACAGGTGCTTTTGGTCAAGAAATTTGGTGGAATAATTTGCGACCAATACATGGATTATTATATTTATTATTTTCATACAATGCCATAATTGGAAATAAAGACGCTTGGATATATTTATTTATAGATGCATTATTTGGATTAACAAGTTTTTTAATTTATCATTTATTTTTGAGACAATAATTTAATTTCATATAATTATTTATATATTAGATGCAAATAATAGATAAAAATTGATTTATATAAATATAATAAAAATAAATTATAATTATAATGACCAAACAGAATACATCCAAAAATAACACCTCAATAAAAATACATACAAATAAAAAGCAATTTAAAGTATCACAGCAGTGCAAAGCACAACTAGGTAATAGTGTATCACAGCAGTGCAAAGCACAACTAGGTAATAGTGTATCACAGCAGTGCAAAGCACAACTAGGTAATAGTGTATCACAGCCGTGCAAAGCACAACTAGGTAATAGTGTATCACAGCCGTGCAAAGCACAACTAGGTAATAGTGTATCACAGCCGTGCAAAGCACAACT
>Ga0114958_10000309_pt1 | contig 42012 bp, 34 predicted proteins | sample C_130208_EF_Meta_FD_89577 | JGI IMG/M metagenome (GOLD analysis project Ga0114958, IMG submission 89577) | Freshwater microbial communities from Lake Croche, Canada to study carbon cycling - C_130208_EF_MetaG | ecosystem: Environmental > Aquatic > Freshwater > Lake | place: Lake Croche, Canada... | reverse complement strand
CTATTCAACATTATATTTTATCTAAATTAAAAAAATCTCAAATTATGGTTGTAGGAGATGATGCACAAGCTATTTATGCATTTAGAGGTAGTTCAGTAAATTTTATTTTAAATTTTCCAAAAGAATTTACACCTAATAAAATGTATTTATTAGAGAATAATTATCGTTCAACTAAACAAATTGTCCAATTTTTTCAAGATATTATAAAGAAAAATACAAATCAATATGAAAAAGATGTAGTTTCTGTTAATCCAAATGATGGATTAAAACCATTGATTGTTGGTTTTAAAAATAATAAAGAGAGAGACCAATGGATAATCAATGAAATTTTTAAAAATAAAAAGAATGAAATACCTTTATCAAAAATGGTTATATTATCAAGAAAAAATGATTCATTAGATAAAATAGAAATAGAATTAGTAAAACAGGGTATTACAGTAATAAAACATACTGGATTATCTATATTAGATAAATCCCATGTTAAAGATTTTTTAGCATTCTTAACTGTATTAGTAAATGATAAAAGTTCAATTCATTGGAAACGTATATTATCATTACAATTGGGTGTTAATTCGGCACATGAATTAATTGAGAAAAGTAGTCATTTAAATTTTCTAGAATCAATTAGAAAATTAAAAGATACACAAGTTTCATACGCTAATTATTTAAAAGAATTAGATGGATTATTTAATTTCTTAAAAAAAACAGGAATAGGTTCATTAAAAGATGTTGATAAAGGAAGATATATTTTATCTTATTTAGAAAAAATATGGGCATCTAAAAATAAATTTGATAGTCATTTGGAAGAAAAAGTAAGAGATATTAATTTATTATTAAGTTATTTATCTGGTTCCAATTTAAAACAATTTTTAAATGAATTATATTTAAATCAATCAATTGAAGCAAATTTAGATAATGCAATATATTTAACAACTATTCATGGTTCAAAAGGTTTAGAATGGGATTATGTTTATCTAATTGATGTAGATTCTGATAATTTTCCAAAGGTTAACCATGGATTTTTTAAATCAGAAGGTGAAGAAATGGAAGAAGAGAGAAGATTATTTTATGTAGCTTGTTCTCGTGCAAAATATAATTTAGTAATAACATATAATTATTGTTTGAATCCATCAGATTATTTAAGTATGTCACCATTTATTCGTGAAGTAGATACAAAATTATATACACCTATTGGTATGGATTATCAACCGTATCAAATGACAGGTGTGATATCACAAGATGTAAATAATTACTTGAAATATTTTGGTTTTTCTAAAATTTATCCATTTATTAAAAATTTAGAATGTACTAGAGAGAACATTCACAATAGTTTTGAAATTCCTAAATATTTAGATAAATTTAAATACAGTAGATTAGTAATTGGTAATTTTATTGATTTTTTAATTGCAAAAATGATTCAAATTAATTTTACAAAGAATGTTAAAAAATTTGAATTAAATATTGTTCATAAATTAGAAGAGTTTCCTCAAAAAATTCGTCAAAATTATATTGATGAATTAAATGATTGGCGAAATTTATTAGATGATATATTCTATATTAGTACATTTAATATTAAAGATGAAGGTGATATATTTGGTGAATTAAAAACATTATTAATTAATTCTGATATTTATTCTCATTATAATACCCTAATTGTAAATTTAACAAAATACATAAATAAACTTAAACCTACGGAAATTAATTCTCATTATAATGTATCTCATGCAAATATTAGAGGTGAAATAGATTTATTAGTTGATGATACTTTATTTGAAATAAAAACAAATCAATATGAAATAGCAACTACAGCAAATTTAACACAAACACTAATGTATGCTTATTTAGTACAGAAAAAAAATAAAAAAATAAATAATATAATTTTGTATAATCCATTAAGTGGAGAGGTTACAAAATTAAATACTGAAAATGTTAATTTCAAAGATATAGCGACTATTATTTATTCTGAATTTAAAAGTAAAACAAAATAAATTAATGGTCGCCAAATGAATCTAATAATATCCAAGGAGAATTTTTAGCCCAAAATGTTATTTCACTATCTTCTCCTTCTTTAGCATATATTGATGCAGATTGTGCTGGGTGACCTGACATTTTAAAAGTAAAATTACCCATTTTTTTAGAAGAACTATCGTAAGAACCATCAGGTTTTCTTAAACTATATCCATAAGATGCTACACAATTGAAACCTAATTTTTTTATTTCATTGATTGCATCTTCTTTAATACCTCCTCCTAAAAGTTTACGTAATTTTAAATATTTTAATTTATATTTTATTTTTTAACCAATAGAGCTTTATCAACTTCATCAACCTTAATTACTACAGTTGTATACATATTCTTAAAATAGTTACCGTTTAATAAACCTGGTCTATTTTTAAATAAATCATTTAATGCATTACCCTCGGAATCAAATAATCTGATGGTAATCTTATCTAACTTTCTTAAATCTCTTGGTAAAAATGATTCTTTAGGTTCTCCACTTAAATATAACCATTCTTTAGATTGTGTTGAAGGAAATAATACACCAAACATTTTATCTAATTGATTATCTGTAGCTGAAGATTTTACAGGAACAAAAGGATCTAATTCCATATAAAAGATTCTATCATCTAATAAATCTCTAGTACCAAAACCAAATAAAAACAAATTTAATGTTACACCACTTCCATAATCTGGTAATGAATCACCTAAAAATGTTCCTGATAATACAACATCACCGTCAACTTGTGTAAATTTTTTTAATTGAAAATAATAATTCTGATAAGTTGTAACTACAGGAAAACCAATATCAACACAATGTTGAAATCTAATAATATTAGAAGAATACATATTTTCAAATAATATAGCAGAAAGATTTTTTAATGTTACAGTTGTATCTGTTGAATCAATATTAGAATCGTTATAATTTATAGATTGAAATAAGTTAGAATAATAATTTCCTGAAATCATTTTTATTTGATCAGGTAGAATATTATCAAAATCTTGCGCTAATGTTATTTTATTATAATCAACACTTTCTATTGGATAAGGTATATTATTAATTGTTATATGATCAATAATTCTAGTATCTTTATATCTAAATCCACCACTATCACTAGCGAAAGCATCTGAATAATTTACTCCTGTTAAAACAATAGTATCTTTGGGATTAGTAAATTTAATATAACCAACTGATGCTGAATCAACAATAAATGTACCTGTTTTTTGAATTATTCCTGGATAACAAGAAGCATAATAAACTAGATTATCACTAATATCTTTCACTAAAGAAACACCATCAAAGTTTAAACCAATAGTTGTTGTAGGAATAAATCTTGGTATAATTACATCTGTTACTTCTAATTTTTTTATATCTTTATATTTATCATAAATTATAGCTTCTTTTCTATAACCAAGTTCTTTTTCATTACCACTTAAATCAAGAGTTCTTTGTCTGATATTCATATCAAATTTAACGTTAAAATCAAAAGGTGATGTACTTTGCGTATCTTTTGATGAAATTTTTAACCAATATTCTTTATCTATTTTATCACCAATGAAAGATTCAAGATTTTCTTGAAATGAAAAGTTTGCACTCATATTACAAAACTAGATAAAATAAATATAATAAAAAAACTGAAAATTAATTTAAATATTATTATATTATTCTATATAATGAATAGTTTAATTCTAGTAGATGCTTCCTACACCTCTTTTTATCGATTTTTTGCCACTCTTAGATGGTTTTCTATGAATCAACCTGATTTTTTCAAGGAAAAGAAATCAGATGTAAAATATGATTGGTCTGAAAATCTAATTTTTATAGAAAAATATGAAAAGATGTATTTAGAATCAATAATTAAGCTAGTAGGAAAGAAAGAATACAAAAATAGCAAAGTAATATTTTGTTTGGATTCACCTAAACAAACTTTATGGCGTTCAAAATTAGTTGACGATTATAAAGGCGACCGTGTTGATTTGGAACTTAAAAATAATTTTAAACCAACATTTAAATTAACTTATGAGAATTTTATACCAAAATTAATAAAAGAAAATGAAGGTAAAATATTTAGTATAAGATTAGAAAAATTAGAAGCAGATGATTTAATTGCATTAATTTGTAAAAAATATCAAACAGAAAAACCAGCAATGAAAATATATTTAATTTCAGGTGATCAAGATTTTTTACAATTAGGAAGAGAAAATTTAATATTTTTAAATTACAAAGCTAAGAAACCTATTATATTAACTTTAGATGAAGCTAAAGATGCTCTCAAAAAGAAAATATTAACAGGAGATTGCTCCGATAATATTTGTTCTATTTTTCCAAAAGATAAAAAAATATTATCTTTAAAAAGTAGAAAAGAGATTATGGAGAATGATGATAAATTAAAAGAATACTTGGATGAAAATCCAGAAATTAAGAAAAGATATGAATTAAATCAAAAGTTAATTAATTTTGATTATATTCCAAAAAATTTACAAGATGCATTTTATAAAAAATATAAAGAGATTATTATTTAATATTAAAATTTAATCAATCTTTCAAATAAACTAAAAGCACCTTTCTTTAATTCACTTAATAAATCTGGTTTAGATACAATATTAGTTTCTTCTTTTATATCATTACCTCCTATCAATTCAATAATTTTAGGTACAAATTCTATTTTACCACCTGTTAATTTTGATAATTCTTCATTTGCTTGTCCAATTATTTGACTACTAGTTAATCTATTATTTTCTTCTGCTTTTATTCTTGCAATCGCTGCTACTGTAGCAGCTACATCAGAATTAGACATTTTGGCAATATCACTTCTAGATATTATTCTTGACACTTTCTTCATATCTTCTTCACTTGGTTTTATTATTTCTAATCTTCTTTCAAATTCTGGAAGACCACTCTCTATAATTTTGCTTTCTCCAGATTCTGTTAATTTTCTTGGAAGTGGTCTGATTTTTACTTTACTCATTTTAGTTCTAGGAGATAATGTGTCTGATGATTCTTCTGATGAATCTGGCAAAGAAGATGTATCAGATGATTCTTCTGATGAAACTGGTAAAGAAGATGTGTCTGATGATTCTCCTAAGGATGATAAAGAAGACGTGTCTGATGAAACTGGTACCGAAGGTTTGCGTGATTTTCTTCTATTTCTAGAAGATGTTTCTGTTAGAGACTCTTGAGATGCTTGAGATGCTTGAGATGCTTGAGATGCTTGAGATGCTTGAGATGCTTGAGATGCTTGAGATGCTTGAGAACCTAAGTAAGCCGCAGTCCCTAAACCTGCAATAGCACCAACAGTACCTAATTCTAATAATTCATTATTTGGACTAGATGGTGTACTACCTAAAGATGTCTCTTCTGTTAAAGTAATCGGTTTTGACTTCTTATTTCTTTTTTTCTTACTAGATTGTTTTGATGTAGACGATTCATCACTTGACGTTAATTCATCACTAGTTGTTGATGCATCACTTGTTGTTGATGCATTTTTATTTTTTCTTCTTTTAGATTTATTTATTGTACTTGGTATACTAGATGTTGTAGAATTAATATCTTGTGAAGTAGTTGATATATTAGTTGTTGGTGTATCTGTAGTTGTTGTAGATGGTGTTAATGAACTATCTGTTGTGCTAGCTATCTTCTTTTTTGATCTTGATTTTTTACTAGTAGATTTTTGTGAAGAAGATGTTTTACTTTTTTTAGAAGATTTAGATGATTTTTTAGATTCTTTACGTTTTTTTCTTTCTTCACTAATTTGTTCTTTAGTCATAGACCCTTTTTTTTCTAATCCTTTTCTTTTATTTTCTTCATCTCTAGCCTTTTTTGCTTCAGGAGATAATTTTTTAGAACTCTTTTTAGAAGATTTTGATGAACTTTTAGGTGTATCGCCTAATTTAGAAGTTATAGAATCATTTCTCCCTATAGTTGATTTTTTAGAAGAAGTGCTTGAAACTTTTTTGGCTTTTTTATCGGATTTACGTTTCTTTCTTTCTTCGCTAATTTGTTCTTTAGTCATAGAACCTCTTCTTTCTAATCCTTTTTTTCTTTTTTCTTCATCTCTAGCTTTCTTTGCTTCAGGAGATAATTTTTTTGAACTCTTTTTAGACGATTTTGATGAACTTTTAGGAGTATCAACTAATTCAGAAGCTACAGAACGTTTTTTTCCTTTGCTCTTTTTAGACGATGTGGTTGAATTTTTGGAAGAAGTGGTTGAATTTTTAGAAGAAGTGCTTGAATTTATAGACGATGTGGTTGATTTTTTAGAAGTGTTTGAAACTTTTTTGGCCTTTTTATCAGATTTACGTTTCTTTCTTTCTTCGCTAATTTGTTCTTTAGTCATAGAACCTCTTCTTTCTAATCCTTTTTTTCTTTTTTCTTCATCTCTAGCTTTCTTTGCTTCAGGAGATAATTTTTTGGAACTCTTTTTAGACGATTTTGATGAACTTTTAGGAGTATCAACTAATTCAGAAGCTAGAGAACGTTTTTTTCCTTTGCTCTTTTTAGACGATGTGGTTGATTTTTTAGAAGAAGTGCTTGAATTTTTAGAAGAAGTGGTAGATTTTTTAGAAGAAGTGCTTGAAACTTTCTTGGCTTTTTTATCAGATTTACGTTTCTGTCTTTCTTCACTAATTTGTTCATTAGACATAGAACCTCTTTTTTCTAATCCTTTTCTTCTTTTTTCTTCATCTCTAGCTTTCTTTGCTTCAGGAGATAATTTTTTGGAGCTTTTTTTAGAAGATGTAGTAGATAACTTAGAAGATGTAGTAGATAACTTAGAAGATGTAGTAGATGATTTAGAACCTTTCTTTTCTGCTCTACGCTTTTTCTTTGCTTCTGCTTTAGCTGCTTTTTCTTCAGTTGTTAATTTATTAGAACTTTTCTTACTTGTTGTAGTAGAAGCTGATAATTTTTTTGCTTTTTTATCAGATTTACGTTTTTCTCTAGTCTTTTTAATATCATCTTCTGATTTTGATCCTCTTCTTTCTAATCTCTTCTTTTTATCAGATTCTATTTTAGCTTTCTTTGCTTCAGGAGATAATTTTTTAGAACTAGATTTAGATGAAGACTTTTTTGAAGATTTAGTTGAAGACTTTTTTGACTTCTTTTTCTTCTTTTTCTTCTTATTCGAATCAGAATCACTTCCACCGCCTGATTTATTACTTGTATCAATACCTAAAAAATTGTAAAACATCTTTTGTAAAGAGAAGGGTTTATTTTCTTCTACTTGTGAACTGTTAGTATATGAATCTGTATTTGGTGCAGATTGAACATCATTAAATAGTGATTTATATTTATTTGAATATTCGGGTGTTTCTGTACCAGTATAATTATTATTATTATTTATTCTATTATTATCTTTTTCTTGAATTGGTTCTGATTCTTCTTGAATTGATTCAGATTTTTTAGATATTTTTGATTTTAATTTTGTATAAGTAGATGTACCTAAGGCACCTAATGACCCTAATAATCCTTCTTTTTGATTACTTGAATCATTATTACTTGAATCATTATTACTTGAATCATTATTACTTGAATCATTATTACTTGATTTAGAACGTCTTGAATCAGAATAGTTCGAATCAGAATCATCGCTATGTTTCTTAGATTTCTTAGATTTCTTAGATTTCTTAGATTTCTTAGATTTCTTAGATTTCTTAGATTTCTTAGATTTCTTAGATTTCTTGGATTTTTTGGATTTCTTAGATTTCTTAGATTTGCGTTTTTTCATTTTTTTTCCTGATTTTTTCTTGCCTTTTCCTCCTATATATTCATTACCAAGTCTATATATGTTCTTCATATCCTTCTTTAAAGATCCAATAGAAGGTATACTATCAGAATCATCTGAATCATAAGAATCATAAGAATCATCAGAATCATCAGAATCATCAGAATCATCAGAATCATCAGAATCCCTACGTTTATATTTCTTCTTAGATTTTTTAGATTTCTTCTTAGATTTTTTAGATTTTTTAGATTTTTTAGATTTTTTAGATTTACGTTTCTTCATTTTCTTTCCAGATTTTTTCTTGCCTTTGCCTCCTAATAATTCAACTAAAACATCACTAAATATAGAATCACTTACATCGCTAGAATGTGGCATAATTTTATATTTTTCTAATATTTCATCATAAGTAATATTATTTAAATTATTATTATTATTTAAATATTTTGTATTATCCATATATTATTATTTAGATATTTTCTAAATATAATTATATGTCAAACTTATTTATAGATAAATATAAATCTAATATTGAAAATGTTGATTCATCTGAAATTTTTTTTTGGGAAATTATAAAACTGTCTGGGCATAATTGTAATAATATTAATAAAATTAGACGTAAAGTTAAAAAAATAAATCCAGAAAAAATTAAAGATTTAGATACTATTTTCAATAAATATTATACTTTAGTTTGGTCTAAATTAGAAGCAGTATTAGGAGATTATTATAATGAAAATTCATCAGGGTTTAGAGAATTTGTTTTTTATTTATTATCTAATGGAAAAGAAAAATTAAATAAATTTTTAAGTAAAGATTATAATAGTAATTATTTCAAAGATATGTCAAAATTTAATGTTGAATATAAAATAGAAGAAAAATTATTCAAACAACAAAGTCCTTATCAATTAGTTCAAGTTTTTAAAACTAAAGAATTTGGTAATATGTTAGTTATTGATAATGATGTACAATTAACTGAACGAGATGAGAAGAATTATCATGAAATGATTGCGCATGTTGGAATAAATTATTTTAATGATAAAAACATTCGTGTTATTATTATTGGTGGAGGTGATGGGGGTACATTAAGAGAAGTAATTAAACATTCTAATGTAAAAGAAGCGATTATGATTGATATTGATAAAGTTGTAATTGATGCATCTGTTAAATTTTTACCAAAAGTTTCAAATGGTGGATTTGATAATCCAAAAACTAAATTAATTATTGATGATGGATATAAATGGGTTGAATCATATAAAGGTGATAAATTTGATTTTGCAGTCATAGATTCAACAGATTTTAATCAATCTGTTCCATTATTTAGTGAAAAATTTTACTTGAATCTAAAAAAAATATTAAATGAACATAGTATAATATGTTTTAATGCAGATAATATTAATTGGAATGAAAATAATATTATAGATATGGTAGATAAAATGTCTAAAATATTCAAATATGTAACACCATATACAGTTTATATACCAACTTTTGCTGGTGGATTTTATTCATTTTGTTTAGTATCTGATACTATAAATCCATTAAATTTTAATATTGATTGGACAATATTTGAAAAGAAAAAATTTAATTTGGAATATTATAATGAGAATATTCATATTGGTTCTTTTTCTTTACCAAATAAATTAAAAATCAAATTAGAAAATAAAGAAATCAAACAAATTAAAAAAAGAGGGGTTCATTATTTACTAGATATTGAGTTAATAGATTTTAAAATATTGAATGATAAAGAATTCCTTGATAAAATTTGTAAAGAAGTTATTAGAATAGGTAATATGAATTTAATAGATTCAAAACTTCATCAATTTAAACCTCAAGGTTTAACAGGTGTATATTTATTATCTGAAAGTCATTTATCTTTTCATACTTGGCCAGAAAAAGGTTGTATTTCTTTAGATTTATATACTTGTGGTAATTCAGATAAAGCTTATGAAAGTATTCAATTTTTAATTAAAACTTTTAAAAGTAATAATTATAAACTTAAGAAGGTTTATAGATGAAAAAATTGAAGAAAATATTCATTACTATAATTAAAAAATATGTATGACTTCTAAACAATTTGAAAATGAAGACTATGAAGATGAATACTATAGGTACGAGGAATTTATAGAAAACTTAGAATCGAGTACAAAACTTAAAGACAAGTTATTGTTGGATTGGATTAATAAAAATACCGATAATAGTATTGAAATGATGGATCATCTATTATTGTTTATTATTAATAATGATAAAAATGTACATGTCTTGGATTGGATGACAGATTATACAAACACTGACTTTATTTTGGGTAGGGACCTAGATATTAAAAATTATCCGTATGGTGACGATGATATTTATGATGAAATGGCTAAAGATTCTCCGGGCTATATGTCTGACGAATTGCCACTAATTTATATTGCAACATATAATGGTTGTACCAAAATAGTACAAAAACTATGTGACGTGGGTTATTATGTTGATAATCGCAGACATGATAAAGCAGAAACGTCGCTTATTCGAGCTGTACGAAATAAAAATTTAGAAATGGTAAAAGTATTGCTAAAAAATAAAGCAGATGTAAATGCAGTTAATTTTATTGGCATGACTCCTTTGATGTATGCAGTTCAGAAAAATTATTTTGATATTGCAACTGAACTATGTAAACACAATCCAAACATTCATATTAAAGATTATCATAGCAGAGAAACAGCTCTTCGTATGGCAACAGAAAACAAAAATCTACAAATGGTTGAATTATTGAGTAAATTTAATACTGATAAAAAGCGAAAACGTGTAGAGACAGACTTAAATGATGAAACCACTTCAAAACGCAAATAATATTTTTTTTATAAAAATTGAAAAAAATATACATATTATATAAATATTATATTATATGACATCAAAAGTAAAAGTAATACACTTTGACACTAAAACTGTAGAAACAAGTTATTATAAAAATTCACATCTAACTTTTGGATATGATGAAAATAATAATCCAATTTTTATTTTCATGACACCATCTGGTGGAAATACACCAGGTGTTTCAATGGAATTGGCTTTCTATAAATTAATAGAAAATCCTACTTTAGAAACTACTAATGAATTTTTAAAAAGTGTACCATTTATACAAACAAATTATAATGAGGAATTAGATAAGTTGTATCAAGAACGTTTAACAAATGGTATAATTACAAAAATAGGTTGTCAAATGTTTTACTAAAAAAAAGTTAATTATTTTCTTGGTTTCCTTAATATAGGCACAGGTACTACATCAGATTTTATTAAGCTATTTGCTAATGTGTTTGCTATCGTAGTTGGTGAATTTGTATAGTCACTAGTAGATTTTAAATCTAATTCCTTCATCTCATCATTTTCTTTAAATAATCCTTTGAGCATAGGTGTATCTGTTGGTAATGCAGGTAAAAGAGCATGTTTAATTACATCATCAAAACATTCAATGATTTCTACTCTGAATGAACTATCAAATAGAGAACTATTTCTTTCATAAATTTTATCCAAATGTTTTTTATTTTCTTTAGGAACTAATGCTAATGTAACTCCAGTACGTTTAGCACCCTCTAACTTTTCTTCTAAACCTCCAATTGCCATTACTTGGCCTTGTAAGTTTATTTCTCCAGTCATTGCTACAGTATTTTTAATTTTTCTATTTGTCAATAATGAATATAATGCTAAAGTTAATGCTGCTCCTGCACTGGGACCATCCTTAGGAACAGCACCTTCAGGACAGTGAATATGGAAACCCATAGGTTTAGTCTTCCAAAAATCTTGGAATTTATCCTTTTCTTTATCGCTTAAATAATTCCAAGCTAATGAACAAGCTACTTCTGTACTTTCTTTAATAACTTTCTCTAAATGCCCAGTAGCTTTTAATTGTAGAGGATTTTGTGCAGGAATCCATACTACTTCAATTGGAAGTACTCCACCAATTCCCATTGAACCAGCGTATAGACCATTTACAATTCCGCACTTTGGTTTATCATGAATCTTATCAGGTTCTATTTCCATTTTATGTTTTAATAAAATTTTTAAATGTTCTGTTTTTACTATAAAGGGAAATGTAACTAATTTATCCTCTATCTTTGAATTTATTAAATTTGATAAGTTTAGTTCTCTGATAATATTATATAGTAATGATTTCAGTTTTCTTACACCACCTTCGTGAGTATACTTATTTATAAGGTCTCTTAATAAATCATCACTAAAGTCTACAGCATTTTCAATAAATCCAATTTCCTTGAACATTGTTGGTAATAAATAATGTTTTGCAATATGGATTTTTTGTGAAGTTAATAAATATTTAGTTTCTACTGTAGTTATTCTATCTAATAATACAGGATTTACATTACTGGGGTCATTGTATGAAAATATCATTGTTGCTCTAGATAAATCTATGTCAATACCATGAAAATATTTATCTCTGAAATGACTATTTTGTACTGGGTCAGTTAAATGTATTAAAATATTTGTAATTTCATCACCTTTAGGTGTCTTTGATATTTTATCTAATTCATCAAAATAAATTATTGGGTCCATACATTTACTTGTTATTAATCCATTCATAATTCTACCATAAATAGAACCTTCATAAGTGAATGAGTGACCTTCCAAAAATGAAGAATCTGTTGCACCGCCTAAAGAGATGAAGATAAATGGTTTGTTCATGGCTTTGGCTATCCCTTCCTTTATTAAACTAGTTTTCCCGTTGCCTGCGCAGCCCCAAATTCCTAACATATTACCTTTTGATTTAGGATTTCTTATTTGTTGACCCATCATTTGAATGATTTGTCTTTTCGCTTCTTCATGACCCCAAACAGCATCATCCATTGATTGCTGTAATCCATCTAAAAATGTTTTTACTTTATCAGTTTTAATAGATTTTAAATCAGTACCCATATATTTTCCAAAAGGAATTTGCATTACCGAATCAACCCAACCTTTTAATTTATTATTTTCAAATCTACTTGTTGCTATTTGTATATAATTTTTTAAAATATGGTTCTTTTGAGCTAGAGGTAAATCTAATCCCATTATTTGAAATAATGTAGGTTTATCTTTACTTTGAAAATTATTAATATCTTTTAATTTACCTAATGCATCTTTTCTATCTTTATTTGATAGATTTGAAAAATATTTTAATGTTTCATCTTCCAAATCATTACCACCTTTTCCTCTGTATAATTGTTCAATAAATTCCTTTCCGATTTTTGTATTTAATAATTCATTATTTTTTCTAGAATTAGAATATTTATTTTTACCATTGTACTCTTCATCCTCGTCCTCGTCTTCGTCTTCATCTTCATCCTCGTCTTCATCTTCATCTTCATCTTCCTCATCGTCTTCCTCATCGTCTTCATCATCATCATCTTCATCTTTCTTTTTAAGTTTTTTATTTTTAATAATCTTTCTTTTATTTTTATTATCGGATTCTTCATCTGTAGTTTCATCATCATCGTCATCATCCTTCTTTTTAAATTTTTTATTTTTAACAATCTTTCTTTTATTTTTATTATCGGATTCTTCATCTGTAGTTTCATCATCTGAATCAGATTCATAATCATTATTTACTTTTCTTTTCTTAGAAGGTGATGTTTTAAGATTTAATTTTTTCTTTTCAGACTTTAAATAGTCAATTACATTAAATGTTTTATTATTTATGTTCATTGCATCTTTCATATCGTTTATTAATTGTAAATGTACTTTGACCATTGATATATATGGTTGTTTACCTACTTTATTTGATGATGTATCATTTTCTAAAGTTATTTTAACTGCTGATAATGTAAATTCAATTTCATTTAAATATTTATATAATTCCTTATTGCTTAAATTTTTTTTTAATAAATCTGCTTTTAATCTATCAATACAAATAATTTTTAATTCTTTTAATTCGTCAGTATCAATAACACCATTTCTCTTTCTTTTACCATTTTTAAAACTCTTAAGCAAATCATCAATATCAGGGTTATTAGGATTCATTATATACATTATTAAATAATTAACTCTATAAATAACAATTTTTTTAAATAGATAAAATTTTATTTAAAGAACCTTAATTAAAAATAAGGTAATACTAATATTTATAATGGAAAATAGAATTGTAATTAAAAAAATTAATTTTTTTGAACAATTAACTCGTGATATAAAGATTAAATTATATCATAATAAAATTCTTCAAGTTAGTGATGTTATATGGGAATATGAAAATAATGAAATCATTAATTGGAAATTCATCATAGATTATGAACCAACTATTGCTATTGATTTTATTTTATTAGAAAATGATGTTTTTGATGAAAATAATATTATTGGTCATGGATTTCATATAAATAATTTACCTAAAATAAATAAAATAAATCATTCTTTATTTCCAGAACCATTTATTAATGTAATCAATATTGAAAAAAATAATATTATTATTGCTGAAATACAAATAGAACAATATATTTTATTAAAAGAAGATAGTGAATTATTTCAATGTGGTATTGGATGGCAACTTCCAGATACTTTTCCAAAATTAGATATATTTCCATTTAAAAATAGAAATAATATTTTTGAAAATATTCGTATAATTGAGGATAATTATAATGAAGAATCACAATATGATAATTATTCTGAAGCATTTATTAGAGTAATAAATAATATACATAATAAACCACCAATGTGTTTTGGTATCATTGCACCAGATAATTACGGAAAATCAAGATTATTACAGAATTTAAAAAATAGAATTAATAATTTACCAAATAATAAGTCATTTGTTGTAATTGATTTTAATCCATGGAACTTTGAATCAGATGACACAATTTGGGCAAGTATATTAATGAGTATTCATGATGCATTAGAAAATAAATTTGGATTAAATTTAAAATTATTGAGAATAAAAAGAACATTATTTCCAACAAGATTTTCTTTCATATTATTTCTATTAAAAATATTTATACCTATAATTATAATATTAATTCTATATATATACGATTATTATAGTAATAAAATATCAAGTATAATTTTAACTTTAAGTTTAGCTCTTTCATCTTTATTTTTCTTGAAAGACAGTATAGTTTTAATAAAAACTTTATGTTCAACAGTTTCAAATAAAATTTATAATAAAATTACTAAACCTGATTGGAAAAATAAATTAGGTTTTATGAATGAAATTAAACAAGAATTTTTTAATTTTATTAATCCTGCGATTAAAGAATATAATTGTAGATTAATTTTATTAATAGATGATTTAGATAAATGTTCAATTGAGAAAGTATATTTAGTAATAAAAGCATTATCCTTATTAAAATATTCAGATTGTCCTCTTTATATTTTTTTATCATATGATTCAGTTAAAATTAATGATGCAATAAAATCTTATTATAAAATTAAACATTTAACTAATGCATATGAAGGAAAAGATTTATTAGATAAATTAATTACAATTCCTTTTTGTTTACCTGAAAAAAATATAGTTGAAAATATTACTCTATTAGATAAATATATTAAAGCTAGTGTATCAAAGTCATTATCAAAAAGAAAAATATTAGAGATTGATAATGATCAAACTACTATTTATTTTAATGAAAAAAATCCAGATGAAAATACCTTAAACTATGCAAAAATAAATCAAATAGAAAGGAATATAAATAATCATACGTTATCATTTTTTCATTTAGAAAATTATTATAACTATATAATAAAGATTGAAAAAGAATTGCCTACTGAACAAAAAATAAAAGATATTAAGAATTTAGTATATAAAGAATTTATAAAAATTAAAAAAGATTTTACTAATAATTATTATATTGGATTAGACAATGATGAAATACAATTATTTCAAAATATTTTAGAAGAAACTAAATATTCAGGTAAATGTCTAAATAATACACAAATTATAAAAATTATTAATATGTATTCAATTGCAAGATTTTTACTACCAAATTATTTAAAATTTAAAAAAAATAAATTATTCCATTTATTGATTATTACTGAAAATTGGTCCAATATAATTATTAAAATTTATTTAGAAATAAGAAAAAATAAAATTAATTTAAGTATAGAACAAGTAAAAGAATGTTTCGATAATAAAGAATTATTATTTTATTATTTAAATAATGATGCTTTCACTAAAAATGACGAATTGATAATATATTTAAGTAAGTTTGAAATTAAAATTATTGATTTCATTGATCTAGAAATTTATATAATAAATCTTGATAGGTGTTTTAATACCATAATTTAAAAAAATATCTAACATATTTTAATGTCCAATTTAGATAATAAAATATTATTCTCATATAATAAAATTATTGACAATAAAAATTTAAATATTAAAAAGAAAGCAAAGGAAAAAGCTAAGATTATTTCTGCAGAAATCAATAAACCTGCTTGTAATGTAGTTAGATTAATCCCATCAAATCAAAATAGTTCATCTAAACCATTTTTACAACCTATACACAAAGCCAAATATGCTCAATTTAAATCTAGTCAAAGAAAAATGTCACCATATGTACAAGAATCGAATTCATCTTCATCTTCTTCAAATACAAATATTGTTTATTCCCAAGAATGGTTAGACATACTTAAAAGAAGTGTTAGAGCACAAGAAAAATATGCTGCACGATTAGCAGCTTCTAAAAATCCATCAACTGCGGAATTTTTAAATCCAAAAGTTTTAATTGTAGCAAATGAATATCCTGGAACGGCTTTTCCATTAAATGGTTGTTATAATGATGCAAATTTATTTAGAGAATTTATAATAAATACTTATTCTAATCCTGATATTACATATTTAACAGATAATCCTTCATTACATAATTATGACCCTACCGCAGATAGTGCTGCATCTAATAGATGGCCTAGTTATGACGATTCTACATTTCCCACTCATGATATAGTATTGAAAGCTTTAAATAATTTATGTAGTTCACCAAATCGATTATTATTGTTATTCTTTGCTGGTCATGGTGGTTCAGCAGATGATATTCCAGCACCTATTGAAAATACACTTGTTGATATAGATACTAATGGTGTAATTCAAAATACATTTACAGTTCAAGATTTAGAAAATCCTAAACATAAATCAACTTTTTATTATTGTAATGCTTTTGGCGAAATGACCGATAAAAGTCCTTTATATGATTGGGAAATGTACACAGCTTTACAGAAGGTAGCTTCATCGCAAAAAATGTATTTATTTACAGATTGTTGTCACTCAGGTACAATATTTAATTTACCTTTTGTAAATTTAGGTAATTTTGTTTACCAATATGATTCAAGTGGTAATATTATTACTGAAAATGTACAAGGACAAGATGATTACGGTAATCTTAAAGTTGATATATCTGGAAATCCAATAATGGTACAAAATAATTTATATAATTTATTAAATGATATTTCTAATAATGTTTTAAATTTACCATTAAATAGCGATGATATAGATAGTTTAATGACTGATGCTACAACAGTCATTACTTATTATGACAAAGTAAATAATGTAGATATAAGTAATACTAAAATAAATTTTTTATCAGCTAAATTTCCTTCATTAACAAATATGAAAGGTAATATTATTCATTTTTCAGGAACAAGAGATAATAAATTTAGTTTTGAAGCAGGAATATTTGATTCTAGTGGAAATGAAGTTAATCATGGTGCTTTTACTTGGCGTTTTAAAAGCTTATGGGATTTAGGTTTGGAAAATTTTACATTACAAAAAACATATACTTGTTTAATTGGTTTATTAAACAATTCAAATCAAATTCCAGTATGTAGTACATCTAAATTTAGTTTGTTTAATAATACTGATTTTTTAGTTGATTTTGCACCCCAGATAGAACCTTCTATTAAAAAAAATAATAATAAAAACACTAATAATAAAAACACTAAGGAAATTGTTACAGAATTGACAACTATTAAAAAATTAATTAATAATGAATCAAATTTATTAAAATATTATAATTCTGAAAAAATTAAAAATGTAATAAATGCTAAAAATATATTTAAACCTAAACCTGCACCAAAAAAAATATCTGTAAAAATAGTTCCTAAAAAAATTAAAAAGAAATTAAATAAAACACAAGAAAAAATAGCAAAAAATACTTTTATATCAAAACTTTTAAAGTCAAAGCAATAAAAAATATTAGAGTTTATTATCAGCTCAAATCATTATTTATAATCTAATTATAAATAATGGGTATTGAAAGATTTTTCTCATCAATAAATAGAAATTTTAATGTAGTAGATGAAGTTGTAAAATTACAAAAAATAAAATGTAAAACATTATTAATAGATTTTAATTCAATAATACATACTATATCTTCAAAATTAATTAAAGAATTAAATCAAAAAGGTTCAACTAAATATACAGACTATAAAATTGAAGATATTGAAGAATTAATTTTATTAGAAATTAAAAATTATCTTATTGATTTATTTAATACCATAGAAATATCAAATTTAATTTACATTGCATTAGATGGTGTTCCTACATTTTCTAAAATTATAGAACAAAAAAAACGTCGTTTCATTGGTGATTTAATAGAACAATTATTAAGTAAATATTCTTTACCTTTTTCATTTAATAAAAGTTTAATTGGTCCTGGAACAAAATTTATGGATAAAGTTATAAAACTACTAAATGATAAATCATTTAATAAAAAAATTATTATATCAGATACCAATGAAAAAGGAGAAGGAGAATTTAAAATATTGGATTATATTTTAAAAAATAATTTAGATGATGTAATTATTTATAGTCCTGATGCTGATTTAATTATTTTATCAATGATAATCTGGGCAAATTCGAGGGATAAATATGATAATTCGAGGGATAAAAATTATAATTCGAGGGATAAATATGATAATTCGAGGGATAAAAATTATAATTTCAGAATACAAATTTTAAGATATGATCAAAACACGGAAATATTAAATATTATTTACATAAATCATTTAATTGACTATTTATTTTCATATTTTGAAGATAGAGTTAAAAACACAATTAATATTAAAAAATATATTAATGATTTATGTTTTATTTTTACTGTATTTGGTAATGATTTTTTACCTAAAATTGAAGACATAAATATAAATATGGATTTTTATTTAATTTTGGATGCATACATTATTAATTATATAGATAATGGTTATTTGTTAAATGATAATTTAGATATAGTACCTAAAGCATTATTTAATTATTTATCATTTTTAAATCAATATGAAACATTTTTATTAAAGAGAAATGATACAATGTATAAATATCAAAATTTTAATTATGCTCAAACAATTAATTTATATTTGGATATAAAGAATAAGAAGCATAATCCTGCAGCAATTTTCTATATTGATTTTGGTGCTAACTTAGATAAAAATACAAAATATGGAAAGTTAGAATATTATTTTTACGATATAAATAAATTATTTGGAATAACTAATTATGAATATAAAAATAATTTTAATCAGACTTATATTGATAATCCTTCTAATTTAAGATATCAAAAATTAATTCCAATTGAATATAAATCTTCTATAAAAAAACATTTATTAACAATGAAAGATATGTCACCTCGTGAAAAAGAAATGTATTTAATAAATAATAAATTAGACAAGTATTATAGTTTATTTAATCCAAATAAAATAAAAAGAGTTCATAGTGGCAAAGAATTAGTTCATCAATATTTAAAAGGTAGTAAGTGGTTAGTTAATTATTATTATAAAAGACAAGATATTGATGAAACTTGGGCATATCCTTATCATGAATCACCATTATTGAATGATTTTGTAAATTATTTTGATGCAAAATTATTAAATTATCAATTCAAAAATATTGAACTAAATATTAAACCATTAGAGCAATTATTATATATAACTCCAATTAGATTATCAAATATTGATGCTTTCATAAATATATTAAATATTAGTAACAGTGAAAAAAATAAAATTATTAATTTTATAGAAAATAATGTTGGACTCTTTTATAATTTAGATGAAATATATTATTCTATTTTAAGTGGAAATTTAAATAAAGATTTATTAAATTGTTCATCAGCTACATTTATTTCAAAATGTCATTATTTTATTTTAGATGATATCAAACCAATTAATAAGTTTAAGATATAATTTTTTCTGGTGATTAATAATGCAATATAATACAGAAGGTTGTTATGTACAAAAAATTATAATTAATTACGAAATTAATGCTGTATGTGTCTTAATTTCAGATAAAATTAGAGGAGTTGTTTATATGAAAGAATACGATGGAAAAACAACATTTTCTGGAAAAGTAACTGGATTAACACCTAATCAAAAACATGCTTTTCATATTCATGAAGCGGGTGATTTAACAGATGGTTGTGCGTCTGCTTGTGCTCATTATAATCCTTATAATAAAAATCATGGTGATAGATTAGCAGGTGAAAGACATGTTGGTGATTTAGGTAATTTACAAGCTGATGAAAAAGGAGAATGTGAATTTAAATTTGAAGATTATTTAGTAAAATTATCTGGTGATTATAGTGTTATTGGTAGAAGTTTAATAATACATGAAGATGAAGATGATTTAGGATTAGGTAATGAAAAAGATTCTTTAACAACTGGTCACGCTGGGAAAAGAATAGTATGTGGTGTAATTGGTTATAGAAAAGAGTGTAAATAGCTAAATAAATACTTAAAAATTAAATTATTTATACTTATATATAGTTATGACTAATTATGAAAAATATATTAACAAATTAGATGACATTTTAAAAATAAATAACGTTTGTCTTTCTCATGGTATTCAACATGCCATAGAAGTAATGTGTAATGCTAAAAATTGTATAATTAATAATAAAATTATAATTAACAATAAAACTTATGAATTAAATGAAGATGAAAAGAAGAGTATTTTATTAGCAGCATTAATTCATGATGCTGATGATAAAAAATTTTTTCCAAATAATAAAAATTATGAAAATCTTAGACTTATTCTAGAAGGTGAGAGTGATAATTTAATTAATTTAGTTGTAACAATGGTAGATTTAGTTTCATCTTCTAAAAATGGTGATATAATACCTGATTTTGTTAAAGATAAATTATGGATGTTAATTCCTAGATATGCAGATAGATTAGAAGCAATAGGCATAATTGGTATTCAAAGATGTTATCAATATGGAAAAACAACTAATAATCCTTTATTTGTTCCTACAACACCTAGACCAATAGATATTTATGATATTTGGAATTATGCAACTGAAGAAAGATATAATAGTTATACAGGAAAAAGTAATTCAATGATGGATCATTATTTTGATAAATTAGTTAGATTGACCATTTTTCCTATTAGAAATAATTTTTTGGATTTTGAATGTTCTAAAAGAAGACAACCTATAATTAATTTTATATTATATTTTAGTAGTAAAAATACATTTACTGACGATGATGTGTTATATTTTTTGAAAAATGTTAAATAGCTTTCATATTATTATAAAAACCAAGTAACTTTTCAAGTTTTGATTTAATTAAGTATTTTATTAAACCATATTCTTCTACTAATTTTTTTATTAACTTATCAATATTTGGTTCTTTTAATTTTATTTTATCTGCTAATATTTCATTAATAATTGGTTTCATAAAATATTTTTTAATCTCATTATAGTTAGAATCATCTGGAGTTTTAATATTTATTTTTTTAAATGCTTCTATCGTATCTTCTAAATTTTTATGTTTTAAATAATATTCATAAATTATTTTAGGTTTTGTATCTATAATACCGACACAATAATCTGTACCTAATAATATACAAAATTCTATAAATTGTTCATAAGTTAATTCTAATTTATTTAATAAATCTATTAAATTTATTTCTGATGTTTCTACTTTATGTGATGTTATGTTTCTTATAATTTTAGTAGAACCAAAAGTTAAAATATCCATATCTTCTGTTAATACCGCATCTACTAATCCATTCTTTGCTAAATATGCACATTGTGAATCTGCTTCTTCAGGTGCATTAACGTAAGGTATTCCCATCATATCTAATAAATCTCTACATTGGTCCCATTGTTCTTTTGTTATTTGTGAACTTCTTTTAAAATATTTTATTTTATCATCTTCAGTTATTGCTAATTCCATTTTTTCTAAAGCTTTCTTTCTTATTTGTTTTCTATTTTCAATTGTTTTAAATTTTATTGAAGGAGGTTTTCCATCAAAAACATAAACTGGAATTACTCCAATACTTAAAAATTCCATTGTTTTATTAAATAATCCCAATATATGAGAAGTTATGTCCCCCTTTTGGTTTGTAAAATCAGCCCCAGAACTTCTCACAGATATAATTATTCTATAAATTAGAATACTAATATCTATTGCAACCTTTTTATTTTTCAAAGTACTTCTATCGACAATTTTAATTAATTCTGGGAATTCATTTATAAATTTCAATAAGCATTTTATACCCATTTGTTATATTATATAATTTTCCTTTTAGTATGTTTTTGTCAATTTTTATTTTTTTAAGAAAAAAATATAAATTAATAAACTTAAAGCTTTGCTTGAAGTTTGTCAATTTTTTTCCCTTACAGGGAAAAGAAATTAATAAAATATTTTTTGAAAAAATATTTTGTCAATTTTTCTTGTTTACAAGAAAAAATTAATAATTTAAAAACTCTGTTTTAAAATTGTCAATTTTTATTTTTTTAAGAAAAAAATATAAATTAATAAACTTAAAGCTCTGCTTGAAGTTTGTCAATTTTTTTCCCTTACAGGGAAAAGAAATTAATAAAATATTTTTTTTTAAGAAATACTATAAAAAATATATCATTTAAAAATAAAAAATATATAAGTTATATTAATATGAGTTTCCAAATAGTTTATCCTATTGCAATGACATTAAATGCTGGCTCTTTTAAAGATGCTATCAAACAATATGTTAAATTAAATTACGATGTAAATATTGCAAATATAATTATAACTGATCAACAAAGATATATGAAAGCAAATTTAAAATATTACAATGAAGGTCGTAAAAATAAAGTTGGTATTTCTTTATATCCTACAGTATGGCCTTTAGGAGGCGCTGATGCATTATTTCTCAGACCGAAGATGTGGCCTTATGATACTCAAATCAGTTATGATACAAAAGAATATCCTCAATCTACTTATATTGAAAGTCCTGCATTTATACCATCAATTGTTCCATATAATCCTATTAGTTACTATGGAACTCCTGGTTTACGTTTAGGTTCTGGTTTAGGTTTAAGTTCTGGTTTAGGTTTAAGTTCTGGTCTAGTATCTGATGTAAGTCCTTTATCACCAATCATGCCATCAGTTTTTAGATATTAATAAATAGTTCCGAGTCCATTATCTACTAAAAATATTTTATCAATTGTTTGATAAGAATTTTTGACATCTTTCAATTTTATTATTTTATTATCTTTATAAACTATATCTGAATCACATTCAATAATATAATCAGAGATTTTATTTAATGGTTCTTCTGAAATAATACCTATTAAACTTTTCTTCAAATCTAGATTTTCAGAATTAATACGAATACTTATTGTACTAGGTGCTATTACTTTATTAGTTGGTAAGCCATCTATATGTATACTATTAATTTTAATTTCTGTAATAGTATTATCAATAGTAAAAAAATAATTTTTATTTATACTTAATTTACCGCCTTTTAAAATACCTGTTAATATAATTGATTCTGGATAATGATTTTTAAATGATTGTAATACAATAAATTCTGTTTTTTTATTATATGTTGTTTCTTTACAATATAATTGCATGTTATAAAAAAATTCATTTTTATCAATAAGCAATTTACCATTGTAATTAGGAAATTTATGTTCATCAGAATATAAGTTTATAATAACACAAGGTATATTCATTTTCATAAAATAATTAGAATAATAATTTTTATTGGACCATTCTTCTTTATTTTCTAGAAATAAACAACAATTAATTGTAGAACCAAATGAAAGAATTATTTTATTTCTTGTTTTTTTATATTTATCTTCTCCAGGTATTTCAATGAAAACCCATTTAATATTATTATGTATTATATACATATAATTAAAAGATGATGTTTTCTTTTGTATTATTTCATGTTTATGATTAAATAAATACATTCTAGCTTCTTTATTAAATTCATCAACTTTCGATAATATTATATTAGCTATAAACGTTGATTTACCTATTCCAGATTCACCTAATAATAAAATTCTTTTTTCAATTAAATTTGTTTGCTTTTCTCTAATTACTATTTTAAAATAATAATTAGTTTTAGATTCAATATTGTAATTTATTTTTTCTAATTTAGCTATTTTTAAATTAGCTTTAGTCACTAGTTTTTTAAAAGTTTGTAAAGTTTTTTTCTTTTGTGTTTCATTCCAATTATAAAATGTACCATTGTCTTCTATACCTAAATAATAAATAGCTTCTCCTTTACCTTCACCTATTCGCCATAACATTTGAGTAGTATATTCTTCCAATCTAAAAATATCAGTATCAGATAAGCATCGTTTATATTCTATGTTACCTTCTTCTATTTCTGGATCTAAATAAATGCTCATTACTTAAATAAAGTAACTTTTCTTTAAGAAAAATTGTTTTAATTACATATTATTATTATAAATTTATAGTAATAATGGTAAAGAAAGTTTGTTTCATACATACAGAAACCACAGGATTACATGAATATCAAAATGAAAAAATCTACAAAAAAAATTTATATGGATTTGCTAGAATGGTTTCATTCACTTGGATTATAGCTACTAGAAAAGATGATTCATCATATGAAATCCTAAAAAAAGAAAAATTTATAATTAAACCCAGATGTATGCACATACCAGAAGATACAATTCAATATCACGGTATTTCTCAAGAAATAGCTCTCAAAAAAGGTACCGAAATTGAAGATGTTTTGGATAAATTTTTGATAGATATTAAAGATATAAGTATATTGGTTTCTCATAGTTTAGAATTTCATTTGAAAACGGTATTAGGAGAAATAATAAGATATAACAAACAAATACATCTAGATAAATATTTATTAATTGACATTAACTCATTTAATCATAAAATTACACCATCTACTTTGGGAAATATTAGTAAAGTTTATCTTAAAAAGAAATTAGAAGATAAAGCTCTTGTCACCGACTATATATGTGAATTATTTTTTAAGTTATACAATGACTATGAAAAGATTATTTAACAGAATAAGCTTTCAAATTCTTAACACTATACTTATAATAATTAACTTCTATAGGAATTTTTTCAAAACAATTTGTTTTATCCCATATTAAATCTGGATATTTCTTACAATCTTTCTCTGTTTGAAATTCGGTACATTGAAATCCTCCTAATTTTCTACAAGAACCGAATACTGGTTTTAATGGTGTAGCCTTACAATTATCCATGTTAAATGGTTCGCCATCAATTAATTCTCCTTCTCTAATAGTACGCATTAAATTATTATGATAACCATCACAATATTGTGATTTATTATAAAAATATTTGAAATGATCTCCTATTCTTCTTTTTCTAATAACACAACAATTTGGTGACTTATAAATATCAGCTTGAAAAGATTCATAAATAGATTTACTATTTATTAATGCTAATAATAAAAAAATTATTAGAATAATTATATATTTATTCATTTATTATAGGCTATAAAAAATTTGTATTTTATAATACTTAAAGGAAAATAATTTATATATATAATGAACAATAGTGACCCATTAACAGTTACTCAATTTTGTATTTTTGTTAAAGATATATTACCTGGCAAGAAATTTTTGGTAACTGGAGAAGTTAATCAATTAAAAAACTCACATGGTCATTTGTTTTTTACTTTTAAAGATAATGACAATTGTCTTAGTACAACAATATGGAAAAGTAAAGCGGAAGCTTTAAAAGCTAACCTTAGAGAAGGAGATAAAATTACAGTTGAGGGTAAATTAGATTTTTATGGAGCAAGTGGTAAATTAAATTTTATTGTTGATAAGATTGTTACTAATGAAGGATTAGGTGATTTATTAAAAAAATATCAAGCTATTAAAGATGATTTTGCTAAGAAAGGATATTTTAATAATGATAGAAAAAAAAAATTAAAACCAACTATACAAAATATTTTAGTATTAACTTCAGAAACTGGTGCAGCTTATCAAGATTTTATGTTTGCTATAGAAAATGCTAAATGTAACATTAATATAGATTTAATTGATGTAATTGTACAAGGTAATGATTGTCCAAAAAATATTTGTTTTGAATTAGAAAAAATTAAAAAATCTAAATCAGATTACGATTTGGTAATTCTTACTCGTGGTGGTGGTAGTTTTCAAGATTTATTTGGTTTTTCACAACCAGAATTAATTGAAACTCTTTATAATTTCAATTTACCTACTCTTAGTGCAATAGGACACCAAATTGATAATCCATTATCTGATTTAGCTTGTGATTATTCTACACCAACACCTTCTTTAGCTGCTCAATTTATAATAAATCAAAATAAAGAACATATAAATAGACTTCAAGAAATTTTAACTAAAATAAAATATCCATTAAATAAATTTTTAGCAAGTAATCTTGAAAATTTAAATAGATTGAACGAAAAAATGAATCAGAAATTAAATTATCTTCAAAATAAACAAAAGAATGAATTACTTTCTGAATTAAATTTAATGTTAAGAAAATTAGATTCTTATGAATCTAGATTAAATATATTTAATTCCAGTAATATAATTTTAAATTATAACGGTAAGATATTAGAATCTTCTCAAGATTTATTAAATTGTACAGGTGAAAAAATTATGGAAATTATTTGGAATGATGTTGTTGTTAAGGTAAAAATTGTAAACAAATAGATTAGATTCAGCGATTTTATTTTTCAAATAAAATTGTAAAATAATTAACTAAAGATATATTGTTTTATACTCTTAATGAATAATGAAATGATTGTCTTGGAAAAAGAAATAGATGATTTAGACCAAATTAAAGAAGGGAGTAAAAAAATGCAAAAGATGAAAGAGTTAAAAGAAAAAATAAATTTACAAAAAGTTAAAATTAATAGTTTAATGGAATCTGTTAATTCTGGTGAAGTTAAAAAAATTAAAAAATCAAAAAAGGATTTAAGTTTAGATGATTTATTAAATGAATTTGAAATTTGTGAAAATGTAGATGAGAAAGTTAAATTATTTAATCAAATTCAAATATTGATTAAAGATAGTGAATTGGAATTATTCGATGAGTAAATTAGAATTATTTGATGAGTAAAATATAATTCTTTATATACAAATAAAATTTTAAATATAGCTTAAAAAATATTTTACTTTTTTTAATTATATGGAAAAAGAACCAACAGGTAGAAATTATAGACAATATTCTTATTCAGAAACTAATTTGAAAGATATTAAATTAGCAAATATTCCTTTAAATTTAGAAATAGATAAACCACCACCAAAACCAAAAAAATTAAATTGTAAAATAAGTGCTTATTATATTTTTAAAAGATTAACAATGTTTACTATGCATTTGTCATTAATTTCTTTATTTGAAATAATATTTTTCTTTAATATAGTAGTTACATTTGAAAATACTAGTTTTATACAATTAATAGATAGTTTATCAAATCCTTTAATTAGTGTTTGTGAAAAATTAAATTCAACTGAAAAAACAGTATTAATAAATATAATTAATTCTTGTATTAATATTACAAATATTGATAATGATGCAGTTGAATCACAACAATTAAGAAATATAAATAATAATGATCTTTTAACTTTAGCATGGGGATATTTTGGAATAATAATAGGAATAAGTTTATTAAATTGTATAGTATCATTATGTAATTTTCCTTTTTTAACTAAAAAAATAATAGTTAATGAAACAAATGAAATAAATGAACCATTAATATTAACAAATAATATAAAAATATATAAGAAGCATTTTAATTTAATTAAAATAATAAGTGATAATATTATTATGATAATTATTTTAGGCTTGTATGAATATTTATTTTTTAAAACAATTATTTTAAAATATTTACCAATTAGTAATAATGAATTAATAAAATATTTATTTAATAAATTTAATATTTGTTTTATTACTTGATTTTTGAAATCTTAGGTTATAATTTCAAAATCATTGCAACTTTTATAACACATATTGAAAAAATTTATAAATTCTTCATTTGTTGTATTATTCATAAAATGAAATTTAAATCTATCTAATTTATTATCATCCAAAATTTTGGATATGTTAGGAAGTGTTCCATTCGATTGAAATAATATAAAATCATTTCTTTTATTATTATATAATTCTTTTATTCTTTCTAAATTTTTATAAAAAGTATCAAGACCTAGAATACAATATTGTTTATCATAATCATATTGTAAAACTTTGTTACAATATTTATGAGTATAATCTTTCCTTTTCCAAATATTTGAATGTTTATATTTATAAATTTCATCTTCATATGCATCTAATTCTTTCATTTTTTCATCAACATTGTACATTTTATAAAATATTGGAACTATATAATTTCTACCTAGACGATTTATTTCACTGTTTCTTATTAATGAAAAATTATTACCACCATCATTCATATATTGTATATATCCTATTTTAGCTATTTTTATTATTTTCGTATTCATAGCAGTTCGTAATAATAATTCTTGGTCATCACAAATTGGAAGATATTCTGAATAATTACCAATTTTCATTAGAAAATCCTTTCTCCATATTCTAGGATGATTAGGCAATGAAACAATACGAAATAATGTAATATTATTTATATTACCTGTATTATGTACAAATACCCACTTATTATTAATTTTTTGAATATAATAACCAGCGTAACCTAAAGAAAATAAATCACCGTAACGAAAATTATTTCCATTTTCATAAATATTTGTAAAATCCATATATATAAAACCAACATCTTCATTTTCATTAAATGCTCTTACTGAATCAGATAATGTATGGGGTAATAATTCATCATCATGATCTAATTCAATAAGATATTTCCCTCTACATAACGATACTACTTCATTTTTAACATTTCCAATACTACCACTATTTTTACTTCTTCTATATAGTCTTATTCTATTATCATTATCAAATTTTTCTTTCAATGAATTAAAATGCTCATCATTAGGAGAATCATCCATAATAACCCATTCCCAATCCTTAAAAATTTGATTTTTTAAACTTTCATATACTCTATCTATTTTTTTATAAGAATTATAACAAGTTGTAAAAACTGAAAAAATTGGTCTTGTAAAATGTATATCATTAATTATATATTTTATATAACAATAATTTACTGAATTATTCCAAATTTCAATAGTTGTAAGTTCATTTTTATGAATCCAACGTTTAAACATTCTATTAGTTATTATACTATTAACATTATTAATATACTCATCTTCTTTTCCATAAGTAAGTAATATATGATAATTTTCATTCCATAATTTATTTAAATCACTTAATTTAGAAGTTATGAAAGGAGTAAAATTTAATAGTTTTTTATTATCATCCAAGAATTTATCAACTTCTTCATATTTATTATTTCTAAGAATTAGAACACATGGATATTTCATTATATAAATAAGAATAAATATCTTTATATATTTTTTAAGATGATGCTAATTTATTATCTGATATTAAACTTTCTAATATTGCATCACCTATTTTCTTTTCAAAAGGATGAGGTTGTGTTATAAAACTTACTGATCCATCATTACCACGAGTAAAATAAAAAGAGTCTTGAGCTATAATTTTCTTTTCAATTTGACTAAAATCCATGTTAATTAATTGTCCAATAGTTGGTTTACAACACATATAATCAGGAATAATACTAATATCTACAATTAATGAATTTAAATTTAATAAAGTATCAATATCAGCATATGAATATTTTACATTTTTAATATCTTTTGTAACAAAATTAAAATTAGTACTTTCTAATTTATTTTTAAAATCATTTAAATCCACTGATTTTGGAATTGTATTTACATCAATTTTATTAATATTAATATCTTTCAAAGCTCCTTTGATTTTAGTTTTCGAATAAAATATTCTTTGTTTATTAAATGTTTTATTTTTTTTGAAAGCTTTGATATCTGTTGATGATGAATTCATTCCATTTTTCATTTGATTTGCTATTGATTTAGAATCTTTTACCAATTCTTTTATCATTGTATTTTCTTGAATAGGATTTTTAATAATATTTTCTTTATCTAAATTTAAATCATCTGTTTTTTTTATAATATCATTTTGTTGTTTTTCAAGATTAATAATTGCTTGAACAGAGTCTGCATTTGCTTGTAGCATCTTTATTTCAGCTATAGCAACCCTTTCTGATAATATTGTTTCTCCTATCATTTTATGAAAAGGTCTTTTTATTTTTAAATGAGCCTTTTTACTTAATAAATTACTTTTAATTCTATTATGTATATTATTTAAATCGTCTAACTTTTTATTTATTTTATCAATATGTTTTGTAGTTAAATTCTTTGTAAATGTATTTAATTTATTTTCTAAAACAGGAAACATTATACCTTTCTTTACATCAGAAATTTTATTAGAAGCTTCTTGTTGAAATTCATTCAAACCTAAATTAAAATAAGTATCTGTAAATTTTTCTATTTTTATAAATGTATTAACTAATATGATAGGAAATACAATATGAACACGTTGACCATTATCTGGATTTACATTTGTAAATCTAATTTCTAAATCAATATTTTCACCATGCCATTGCAATGAACTTTTAACCCATGCTACTTGCATTAAATTGTGTCTTACATTCTCTATAAATGTTTTATTTGATTCTGGTTTTAATATATCTTGATAAATTTCAGTACCTGAATTTATTAAATGATTATAATTAGTCATTAAATTAGTTTTCATAGGAACTTTGCATTTTGATAATTTTTCTAAATGTATTCTACCTTGCTTGTCTGTATTATTTACTACTGGTAAAACTGTACCTAAATTACCTAAATTACTATTAATTACAAATTTATCATCATAAGAAGAATCTGGTATTTCTATTCTAACATTACCAAATAATTTGTCTGATGCTATTTTCATTTCAGCTCTTGATTTATCTCTTTCTGCTAATAATTTATTTATTAATTCTTGACTAGTTAATTTAAATTCTGATTCAGTTTTAGGTTCAGTTTTAAAATTTATTTTAGTTGATGATAATTTTTTTGCAATATTTTTAATTTGATCAAATATATCTTTCCTATCTAATTTTTTATCATTTTCAAATCCTTCACATCCACAAGATTTTCTAAATAAAGTATAATAAATTACTATTAATATTAAACTGATTAAAATGATTTTCATTATAACTAATTTAGAAATTATTTAAAATAAAAATTAATAAATTTACCAAATTTTGGCTCTTTTATTTTTCGGTAAAAATAATTTAGATTGTTCTTTTATTCCAAATGCAGTATAAAAATCATCTATGTTATTTACAATACCATTTACTCTAAATTCGGGAGGTGAATGTCGGTCAGTTAAAATATTTTGTTTAATTTGTTCTTTTCTTGTATTAGCTTTCCATAGTCTTGAATAATTTATAAATAAACGTTGAATTGGAGATAAACCTTCTATTAATTTATTTTCAGTTGGATTTTCTATTAAATATTTTTTTAAAGATTCTAAAGATATTGTTAAACCGCCTAAATCTGCTAAATTTTCACCTAATGTTAATTCCCCATTTACAAATTCATTTTCAATATTAAATTTATTAAATTGATTTTTTATTATTTCGGTTTTAGCTTTATATTTTATATAATCATTCTTTGACCACCAGTTATTTAAATTACCTTTTGCATCATATTTACACCCTTCATCGTCAAACCCATGAGTTATTTCATGACCAATTACAGCTCCAATTCCACCATAATTTAATCCAGCATCATATTTTTCAGAGAAAAATGGTGGTTGTAATATACCTGCTGGAAATACTATTTCATTATTTGAAGGTGAATAATATGCATTAACTTCTTGTGGATACATTTCCCATTCAGTTTTATCTACAATATTATATAATTTTGAAAAATTATGATGTGCGTTATCAATATTACATAAAATATTATTTTTTAAATAAGAATTATCTTTTTTAATATCTGCTTTATATACTCTCCATTTATCTGGATAACCAACTTTAACTAGCATACTATTTAATTTTTCTTTGGCTTTTGTTTTAGTTGATGCATCCATCCAATCTAATAATTCTATTCTAGTATCTAATTCTTTTTGTATATATTTAATCATTTTCAAAGAACTAATTTTAGATGCTTCATTAAAATGTTTTTCTATAAAACATTGACCAACTAAAAAACCTAATTTATGATCAACATTTGCAAGTGACCTTTTCCATATTGGTTTCATTTTAACAACTCCTGATAAAACTTTTGAATAAAAATTAAAATATACTTCTTCTACTTTTTCAGATACATAACTTTCTATTGATAATAGAAAATGTATCGAGTAATAATCTTTCCACATTTGCAAAGAATATCTATCTGTATCTGCATACATATTATTTAGTTGCATGAAAAAATTTGGATTAGTCAAGTTTATTTTACTAGGTTGCTTTTTAATTTTTAAAAATAAATATTTCAAAAATTTAAATTGGGGATATGTTTTTAATATAGTTGGCAAATCAGTTGGATTATTTTGTAATTCTGGGTCTCTTTTTTGTACGTTACTATAAGTTGCCTTTGCGAAAGTTTCTTCTATCTCATAAACACTATTTATATCAATAGATAAATTAAATAAATTAGCATATTCTTTTAAAAATTTCTTATATTCAGTTCTTTCTTTTAATTTTGAATCTATAAAATAGTAATCTCTATCTGGTAATCCTAAACCACCTGTAAATAAATGTAATATATTTATTTCAGACTGTTTTAAATCACTATAAACATTATAAATTACAGGATTATTTGTATGAAAAAATACTTGATAATTAATCATTAGTTTCATTAATTCATCTAAATCTTTACAATATTTTATTTTTATTAAATATTTGTAAACTTCATCCAAATTTTCTCTATTTTTAACATCGGTACCTTGATCATATAATATTTTAAATTTTTTATAAGAACTATTTTCAGGATAATCTGCTTCTAATATTGATTTTATTTTTAACTTGTTGTCTTCAGCTAATATATTAAAAGCACCCCATCTATGATTATCATCTGGAATTTTGTTATTTAATTTCCAATCTTGATTAACCCATAAATAAAAATCATCTTCATGTGAATAGTATTTGGAAAAATTAATATTTAAATCCATTATATTTATGCATAAAATATTTTTAGTAAATTTATTATAAAGCTTAAAAAAACCTTATATTAATGATAACTATTATTACGCCATGTTGTAGACAAAAAAATATACCATTTTTATTTGAAAGTATTCAATTTAATAAAATAGATAAATGGATTATTGTTTATGATACATCTAAAAATAGAGAATATAAAAAAATATATGAAAACAATCCTAAAATTTTAGAAGTTTATTGCAATGACTCAGGAATTTCAGGGAATCCACAAAGAAATTGCGGTATCAATTTAGTTGATGATGGTTTTATTTATTTTTTGGATGACGATAATATAATTCATCCAGAATTTTGGAATATATCTGATACATTTGATTCTAATTATTTTTATACTTTTGACCAAATAAGAAATGATAATATAAAATATATTATTCAACCGTCGTTTTGGAAAACTATAGATTCTAAAAATTTTATTTTATTTGGAAATACTATAAAACTCCAACATATTGATACTGCAATGTATATTGTTCATAAAAAAATGATTAAAAATATTTTATGGAATCCACATAGATATGATTCTGACGGCCTTTTCATATGTGATGTTTTTAAACAAAATGCTAATAGTCATAAATATATAAATAAAGTATGTAGTTATTATAATTTTTTAATAACCTAAAGTGTATAGCTCAAATCTTAGAATATAAAAAAATCTTCATTAATTCAATTGGAAGATTAATATTCATCTGTCTATATCTCTTCTTATTTACAGAAAAAGTATTTGTTTTAATAGTATCATCTTTAGGCTGAGTAAATTGAATAATACCATTTATTAAATTACTTAATGCTGAATCATTATTTATTACATCATTTAATTTAAGAATTTCAGTTTGAATTTCATTTTTATGAAAAATCAAAAAGTAATTTGGATTTTCTGAATCAACAAACATAACCATTCCAGAATCTAGAATAATTTGTTTGTCATAATAATCAGAATTATTATATACGCTCACAATCTTATCAACACTTGAACTTTTCAACATATGTTTTCCGAGTGAATGCATCATTTTGATAAGAACATTTGTATAAATAAGTTTGGGTTGATTTTTGAATTCCATAATGAAACCATACTTTCCAATTTTAACTGATTTAATCCATGGTTCCAGAACATAATCGTTAATATACTGACCCCATTGAGTAGACTGGTCTCCCAAATCCTTCAATTTAACTCTCCACGATAGAGAAAATACATTATCAAAAAGTGGAAAGATTTCATTACGCATTTTTCCACGGCGTGACCACTTTGGTGTAGTATCAAGGAAATAGGGAATTAGATGTTTGTGCGCCAAATCATAAATAGGACTTTTGTGATATTTTAGAAGTGGACGAAAAATATTTACATCGTGAATGTTACTAATTTCTTTCATGACTTCCAAGTCTAGCAAATTACCTCCTTTCATTGAATTAGTAAAAATATTTTCTAGGATATCATCTTTATGATGTCCTACAAAAACTCCATTGCAGTTTGTTTCCTTAAAAATCTGGTGATATAAATCGAAACGAACCTTTCGAGACTCTTCTTCATATTCAGTTCGTGAACCAGAATTATCTTTCTTACGAGTAAAACCTTCTACATTGGCTACATATAGTTTCACATTGTAAAATTTACAATACTCCTCCAGAAATTCAATTTCTCCAGTTTGTTCCTCACGATTATTGTAATTAATTGAAGCAGCATAAATTGGAAAAGTATTAATCATAGCCAATTTGATTAGAATAGCCATTACAATCATTGAATCAACTCCACCTGATAGACTAATAAGGGCTCCATTTTCATAAACCTTATTTTCTTTACAAAATGAATCGATTGTTTTAACAAGGTCATTATTTAGGTCAATATTTTGAATGGTTTCCTTACCAAAAAAATAGTTTTTTGGGGTTTCTAGAAGAGATTGAAACTTATTTTGTCTTTTACAAGATGAAGTAATATAGTTATACATTAGTACGATATATTGCATAATTATTAATTATTTTAAAATTAATAAATAAATATTCAATTTTTTTTATTTTTTTCTTTTAGATTATATCCAAATAAAATAATTGTTTATTAAATGAAGTTAATTTATTTTTTTCCATTATTTTTGGTACTATGTAATCAAATAAATTACAAAATGTATTAAAAAGTTCTCTTGAGCTTATTATTTTAATAAATTCTTCAAATTTAATATTTTGATTTTCCTTTGTAAATTTTATTAATTCTTCTAAATCAATATTTGAACCATATTTTTTTATATATTTATTAAAATAATAAATAATTTTTGAATCCATCACTTTTAATTCATCAATAATTTTAATATTATTTTTATATTTTCTTTCTAATTTTTTATTTATTTCTATATCGTCATTATAAGGTCTAAATCCTAATGAACCATAAAATGTTTGTCCACTTTTTAAAACTTGTAAATCAGCTAAATTAATATTTTTTTTAATACTTTCACAAAATATAAAACTATTATCTGTAAGCAATATTCTTTTAATATTAAATTTATAATTATATTTTTTTATTAAACTTAAAGTTATTTTAACTAAATGTTTACCTACTTCATTTATTAATGTTGTTGAACATTTTAAATTTGTGGATGTTAAATTATCAATAGATGCTATATTAGAACTCTTATCAATTGTCAAAACAACACAATTATTATCATTATCTTTAGCAAGTAATATTAAACTTTTAACACTAGAATATTTATCATCTAATTCATGAAAAATATATTTTTCATCCAAATATTCAATAGAATATTCTTTTGATCCGCCTATTAATTTATTTTCTAAAATTGAAAATGTTTTATGGTTTAAATTAGTATCTTTTATTGTTTTATTTAATTTATAATTTCCTAATGTATTATTTAATAAGATTTTTCTTATTGTATCATAAAATTTTATCATAATACTTATATTTAGATAAAATGTATTTTAAATTTACTTTTTAATTTCTTATTTACTTAATATTCAAAATTAATTTTTCATATTTTTTAGTAACATGTGATAATGGATCATCTTTCAATAATCTTCCTTTAAATTTATTATCTTTTTTCGATTCACCTCCATAATAATTAGTATTATTAAATTCATGAATAATATAGTCAGTGATTTGATACCAATAAGGAATATCTAAACTCATCCACATAAAAATAAATGCAAAGCTATGATTTGAATAACTATCAGGAGCGAATCTAATTATATTTGCCTTTTTAGGGTCATACATATATGAAAGAAAATATGGTATTGTTTGACGATATTTTTCAGGAAATGTTATTTGGTTATAAGAAAATAATTTTACCAATGTATTTAACGTATTTTGATTTGTAATGCTAGGTGCTATTGTTTTCATAAATGATTGATAATGTGTATTTAATTGATATGAATTCCAAGTAAATGTATTTCCATCTAAATAACCAGCAATATGCATATCAACAATTGAAGGAGCTGTATTATAAGTACCTGTTTTAAAATAAGATACTTTAGATGTTCCATCAACAAAATTACGAGTTGTAATATCAATCTTATATTCTAAACTTTTATTTATAATTAATTCGTAAACATTTTTATAACTTTTAATTACATCAAATATTCCGTAATCTTCACTATTAAAAATACTAGTAGGAACATATATTTTAGAAACAGTTTGTAGTTTTAATTTTGGTGAAGTTTTCTTAGTAGTTTTTTTATATAAAACCCATCTTTTAACTTTATTTTTATTTGTTTCTACTATCCACATATTTCCATCGATACCAGTTTTTTTTGTACCAACTTTATATAAAGTCGCACTTTTAGAAGGTGATTTACGTTCTACCATTATTAAAATAAATTATATTTTAATTTATTTTAATATATTTATTTAACTAAAATCATATGTCATTAATAAATTTGTATCTATAACTTTTTTTGATGATATAATTATTACATAAGTATTTTGAATTGTCTTATTTTTAAATAATTTAAAATTATGGTCAATATAAGTAAAATTTTCCTTAGCAATCATTCTTGTTATTTTATGAAATTCTGATTTTTTAACTTTATCTATGATATCAAAATCACCATAATCGATGTTTTGTTGTGGTAAATCATTGTTAAAATTTTGTTTCATTATTTTTTTACCTTCTTCATCCCAAATTGGAATTGTAATTATAAAAGTTAAATCTAATGAATTTTTCTTTGCTTCTTCTAATGACGAAAGCGCTTTATTTAATGCCATCTCAATTATTTCTTTTTGATATGGTGGATTTAATCCAAAAGTTCCTTTAATTGGTGTTAAATTATAAAAACTACCAAATGAACCAAAATATTTTTCTATATCGTAATAAATAGAACAATAATGATTAAATGTAGAATTTATAGCTGATGCAAAACTTTCAAAGTTTAGATTATAATCTTCATTCATCTTAGACATTATATCCGATTTCACACCTAATTGATGATTATTAGAACCAAGTAATTGATATCTAAATAAAATAGCCCATATTAAATCATTAAATAAACTTTCTTTACCTGTATAATTTTTTTTTAATTTATTATATTCATCAGATGGAATTAATAAATTATCTAAAATATTATTTAATCTTTTATCTTTAATTTCAAATTTAATATGTATTTGATATTTATAAAAAGAAAATTTATTATCATCTCTCTGTTGAATAATTTCTTTTTTGGTAATGTAATATTTATGTTTATTATCTAAATAATAACTTGATTTTTTATAAGTATTTAATAAAACTAATTGTTCACTAAAACATTTTTTTAATTTGTTTAAAAGTGTATCTATTAATGTATCAGCATTAGTTATTGTTTCATCATATTTAACTAAATCTTGTAAAGTTCCTTTCAATGTATTAATCTCATTAAAATTATTTGGTAAAAAGGGATCTAATAATGAATTAAAATTTTCTGAAGCATACAAATTAAACATCCAAGATGAAAGTAAATTTGTTAATGTTCTAGGAAATGATTTTTTAATACTAAATATTTTTGTCCCTAATATTTTAGTTGCATCATTAATAAATTCTTTTATTATATAGCAAAATAATTTTCCTCTATATAGTTCTAAAATTAAGTCTAATTCCTGTGATTGTGGACAAGAATATTCTAATTCTATTTGATTGTCATTATAAGAATGCATTTCGTAGGTCATTACTAAAATACGGAATTTATCTTTATATTAAATATCTTAAACTCTAAATATATTTAAAAAGGCTTAAAAAATTTAAATCATAATAATTAATGGAAAAACATTCTTTTTGGAAAAATCAACCAATAGAAAATATAGGTTCTAATGAATCAGAAAAAATAATTAATAAACCAATTGAAATTAAATCAATAGCTGATGTTAAAAAAGAACCATATTTACTTCCAGATGGTTATGAATGGCATACGTTTGATTTAAATAATGAAATTGATTTGAATTTAATTTATTCATTTTTATTAGAATTTTATGTAAATAATCCAATTGCTACAAAAAGATTTCATTATAGTAAAGAATTATTAAAATGGTTTTTAAAATCTGAATATAATGATTTAATATTAGGAGTTAAATTTAAAAATAAAATTTATGCTACTATTTGTGGAATACCGATATCAGTACGTATTTTAGACCAAAATATTAAAATGGTTGAAATAAATTTTTTATGTGTTCATCATTTATTAAGAAATAAAAGATTATCACCTGTTTTAATCAAAGAAGTTACCAGAAGAACAAATTTACATAATATATGGCAAGCTTTTTATACAACTAGTTTGGATTTACCTAATAATTTATTTGAAGGAACGTATTATCATCGATTTATTAATTATCCTAAATTATTAGATTTAGAAATATCATTTGTAGATAATCTTGATCCTAAACTAGGAAGTAAATTATATAAAACTATTGATAATTTATCTATAAATATAAGATTATTAGAAGAAAAAGATTGTAAATATTGTTGGGATAAATTTAATAAATTTCATGAGAAATTTAAAATAAGTGCTTCATTTAATGAAGAAGAGTTTAAAAATCATTTTTTACCTAATATAGCCCTTCGGACCAATACACCTTCGGCTAAAGTAATTTATTCATATGTTGTAGAAAATGAAACTGAAATAACAGATTTTATTTCATTTTTTGATTTATCAACACAAGTTAGAGGAAATACAAAATATGATAATTTAAAGGTAGCTTATGGATATTATTATTTTTATTTTAATACGCCCTTGGAAACATTAGTATCAAATAGTCTTTTATTATTAAAAAAAGAAGGTTTTGAATTATTAAATTATTTAGACCAATACGATAATCAATCTTTCTTTGATAAATTAAAATTTAAAAAAGGTTCAGCTAGTATGAACTTTAATTTTTTTAATTGGATTTGTCCAACTGTTAAAAATAATGAGGTAGCGTTAATAATGATTTAAGTAGTGGCTTTCTTCCCTCCTTTTACTACTTTTTGTTGAACAATTGATTTACTAGAAACTATTGTAGTCTTTCCTTTTATTTCAGGACTTACAAATTTAAGTTCATCTATTTCATTATTGTCGTCATCTTCATCATCTTCATGTATAGTTTCTTCGGAATGTTCTTGTGTCTTTAAAACTATAGTAGCCAATTCGGATAGTTTAATTTTAAGCTCTTTATTTTCACTTTCAAGTTTTTCAATTCTTTCAATAATATAATCCTTAAAATCTTTCTCTTTTCTTGTAATATTAATTTTAATTATTTCAGAAATTTTTAATGGTTTGCATGTAAATTTAAAATCAATTATATATTCTTGCTCTGTTATAGTATGCTTGATTCTCGTTGTATCATCAGAAAAATCATTAAATGATTTTTCTACAATATCTTCATAATCATTAGCAATTATTTCTGGAAACATTTTTTTGGTTACTTCACCAATGTAAAAATGGTCTCCATTATCAATTTTTAATTCATTATTTTTATAAGTTATGGGCATTGATAATAATTTATAATTTATAAATAATTTAAAATCAATTTTTTATGGATTAATTCCATATTTTCTAATTAATGTATTAACTAAAGTAATATACTTTACTTCGGCGTCATAGGTATTAGTTCCTTTAAATTTTTCCCAAGCTTCCCATTTTTTAACATCAACAAAATTAAAAAAAGATGGTTTAGGAATATTTACATCACCAATAGTAGCTTGTTTGTATAAACCATAACAATTAGCTTTTTCATCATTATCAGGTTCTTGTTTTATTTTTTTAACAGTGGCTGCTGCTAATATAAATTCAGGTGAATTAGTAGTCATAGGTATTTGCATTAAATATAATAATTAAATAGTTTTTAAATAAAAATAAATTAATTTATTAAATTATATTCTAATTTATAATAAGTTATGATTAAATATATTTGTCGTAAGATGACGAAAGAAGAAATAAAAGCTCAAAAAAATATAGAAAATTTTGCTACATTACCACAATTAAACATTCGAAGTGAAGTTACTGAAATATCTACTATAGATAAATTAGTAAAATCAAAATGTCCAAATTCATATCATAAATTAGGAGACATATGTTGTCCTGTTTATTTAGAAAATGATAAATGTCCAGCAAATGATCCAAAAGATAAAACTCGTATAAAAGGCATGCCAATTTGTGCATTGAATTATGTAGCTTCCAATGAATGGTCTATAAAAAATAAAAGTAAATTATTACATTTATGTACCGATATGCCACCTGTTAATCCACCAGTTAAAAGAAAAAATCAAAAAGTAATTTGTAATAAAGGGTTAGAATTAATTGATAATACTTGTTACAAACCTTGTCCTTCTGGTTTTAAATCAGATGGCACTTTTTGTACTCCAATTAAATTTGATAGAAGTGTTGATGGAATTAAACCAATATGTCCTAAGAAAACACAAAAAGTTAAAGACAAATGTTATGATGAATGTCCCTTTGGTTATAAACCATTTGATGATTATTGTGTTCCTACTGATTTAGTAAATTTATCTTAATATATAATTTACATAATTTTTTTGAAACTAGGATAAACGAAAAAATTTTATTTTTTACGAATAATAAAAATTATTCTCTAAAATTTTATATATAAAATGTCTAATAATTATGCTCATTGGTCAAATGATTTTAATTTCAAATATCCTGCATACTTTGTTGAAAAAGAAAAATTAAATGAAAATTTTGAAAATTCTAATAAAGGCTGTTCTTGTGGTAAAAGTAATAAAAATCATGAAAATGATAATAAAAATGAATCTTTAATATCTTGCAATTCTGTCGAACCTTCTGAAAATAAAGATAATTTTTCAAACTTGGTATCACATATGATATTACCTTCTAATAATAAAGAAACTTTATTAAACAGTGCACCAAATATGATACCTTCTATGATGACACCTTCTAAAAGTAAAGATACTTTTATAAATATAACTCCTACTTCAAATGTAGCAACTCCTGTTATGATGTCTCCTTCCATGATGTCTCCTTCAATGATGTCTCCTTCAATGATGTTACCTTCATCGATGATGAAAGAAACAAAATAAAATATTTTAATATAAACGAATTAACAAGTTTATTTTATATTTACTAAATTTTTATAAATATTTCATTTAAAAAAATCATTTTTAAATAAAAATATTTAAATATATTATATATTATATACATATGTCTAATTATAATTCAATATATGAAAGTATGATGGCCAATCAGATTGAAAATTTTCAACAACTTGACCCTAACATGATGCTCACTTCTATTTCAACACCTTTATCAATGCCACCAATGGATGATTTAGAACCCGTAATGACCGATGATATGATGAGAAATATGGTCAAAGAAGATTTCAATGATGGTGAAGAAATAGCACAAGAAACTAATGAAGAATATGAAACTTTTGAAGATGAAGGCGATGAAAACGGAAGTGAAGGAAGTTTAAGTCATGATAGCGAATGTGAAGATGGAAATTGTGAAAATTTTGAAGATGAAATTGAAAGTG
>Ga0114958_10000307_pt1 | contig 42050 bp, 31 predicted proteins | sample C_130208_EF_Meta_FD_89577 | JGI IMG/M metagenome (GOLD analysis project Ga0114958, IMG submission 89577) | Freshwater microbial communities from Lake Croche, Canada to study carbon cycling - C_130208_EF_MetaG | ecosystem: Environmental > Aquatic > Freshwater > Lake | place: Lake Croche, Canada... | reverse complement strand
GACTGGAGACAAACCGGCAGGAATTGAAAACCCTCCCTCATTGTGTATCGGATGATCTTCGAGGACTGCGAAGCCTCAAGTGGTGCAGCCGAATCCTTGTGGAAAAGTGCGGCGACTGTTTGGACTTGACGCCTCGGGATTATACCGACGAATTGCGCACCAGATGCCTGGAAATGAGCGGAATGAGCGGGGGCCTGGTTCAGCCAACCCGAGCAGTGCCCGCGCCGATGAATCTGGAAGGGATGTCTCTTTGCGCCTTGGTTCAAAAGATAACTAGGGACTTGAGTATGCCGAAGCCCAAGCGCTACCCCCGCTTTGAAATCGAGGAGGGAATCCGGGTGACCGGAGATAGTGGGCTGCTGAAAACGGCACTGGGGAATCTGGAGGAAAGCGCCTGTGACCCTCCCGAAACACGGTCCGACGCGCTTCACCGGTCCGGCCGTGAAAAGCCACAAGGTAAGCCGCAGGCTCTCTTGATTGGCGGCAATGGGATCGGATTCGACATGAGTTATTCCTGCAAGTTGTTCGCGTCCTTTGGGCGCCTGAATGCCGTGCGGGATTTTTTCGGCCTTGGTAGTGAACCGGCTCCAACAGCGCGCTTTGTCCAGCGCCACGGCGGCCGGATTTGGGCTGAGGCATTACCCGCCACAGGGGCTGTTGTTTATTTCACGCCGCCCAAGGAGCCGAAAAACGAAATCAAGGCCGTTCCACGGCGCAAACAAAAGCCCCACGGTAAAAGGCAATGGGAATGAAAAAAAAACTTCGTGTCCTGCTGGTGGAAGACTCCGAAAACGATGCGGAACTGCTCCTGCGCCAGCTGCGGCAGGGCGGCTTTGATCCGGTCAGCCTTAGGGTGGAAACAGCCGCAGACCTGACCAGCGCTTTGCGGGACGAGTGGGACATCATCCTGAGCGACTACCTGCTGCCGGAGTTTGACGGACTGACGGCGCTCAGATCCGTACAGGCCACCGGCAGAGACCTGCCATTCATCCTGATCTCTGGTGCGGTAGGGGAGGAACTGGCCGTGATGGCAATGAAAGCCGGCGCGCATGATTTTCTTCTTAAGCACCAACTTTCCCGCCTTGCTCCGGCGGTGGAGCGCGAACTGCGCGACGCCATGGTCCGCAAGCAGCGCCAGCAGGCAGCCAAGGACCTGCAAAAGGAACGGGATGAACTGGAAAAACGGGTCCGAGAGCGCACCGCGGAGTTGTCAGGTCTGAACCGTGACCTGGAGGAACAAATCCGGCAGCGCCAGGCCGCCGAGCTGGCCCGCCGCAAACTGCTCCGCCAGTTGGGTCTGGCCGAGGAGCGGGAACGCAGCCGCATCGCCCGCGAGTTGCACGACCAACTCGGGCAGGAACTCACAGCGGTGAAACTCCATCTTCATCTTTTGGAACAGCGCAACACCGACAGGCCGGAGGAACTGGCAGCCATCAGGCAAATCGCCGGCATGACCGACGGACTGATGCGCACCACGCAGCGGCTGGCCTGGGAGTTGAGACCGGGGGTTCTTGATGCCTTGGGGCTGACACTGTCGCTCAAAAACCTCACCGCAGAGTGGTCTGCAAAAAACAACATCCCGGTGAGCCTGAAATTGCCTCCCCACCCCGCCCAGCGTTTTCCCCTTGAGCTTGAAACCATTTCCTATCGCCTGGCCCAGGAAGCCCTGACCAACATCTCCCGACACGCCAAAGCCAACACCGTGCGGATCCAACTCGAGCTATCCGGTGACGAGCTTTGCTTGGAAGTTCGCGACGACGGCTGCGGATTCGAACCCGACGCCCTTCTCCGCACCTCTGACCCGCGAGACCGGCTGGGTTTGCTGGGGATGCAGGAACGCGTCAACCTCATCGGCGGCAGATTGACAATCCACTCATCGCCCGGCCAAGGGACCGTGGTCTCGGCCCGGCTGCCGGTGACTGACTCCCAGGGAACCACTCAAGTGGAAGCGGGCTGAGCCAAATCCCAGCACTCAACGCGGGGGCGCAAGGCCGACAAACAAATAGCCCAGCCTCCCATAGAGCATCCTGCGCCCCGGATGCCGACATGCTTTCTTTCCGCACCCGTGTTTTCCTGCTTCCCTGTCTCGTCTGTTCGCTGCTACTTTTCCCCATGCGCATTTTGTCCGGCATCCAGCCCTCAGGCACACTGCATCTCGGAAATTATTTCGGGATGATGCGGCCCGCCATCGAACTGCAAAACCAGGGCGAGGCCTTCTATTTCATTGCCGATTACCATTCGATGACATCGCTCTTCGACGCCGCGCAGCGACGCAAGAACACGCTTGATGTGGCGCTGGACTTTCTGGCGTGCGGACTGGACCCCAAGAAATCGGTCTTTTTCCGCCAGTCGGATGTGCCGGAGGTGACGGAACTTGCCTGGCTGCTCTCGACCGTCACGCCCATGGGCCTGCTGGAGCGCTGCCACAGTTTCAAGGACAAGTCCGCCAAGGGCATTCCGATCAACCACGGCCTGTTCGCCTATCCGGTCCTCATGGCGGCGGACATTTTGATTTACGACTCGAACCTCGTCCCGGTCGGCCAAGACCAGAAGCAGCACGTGGAGGTCACCCGCGACGTGGCCATCAAATTCAACGAGACCTACGGTCCCACTTTTGTGGTTCCCGAACCGCGCATACGGGAGGAAGTCGCCAAAGTGCCCGGCACCGACGGGGAAAAAATGAGCAAAAGCTACGGCAACACCATCGACCTGTTCGGCGAGGAAAAGGCGCTGCGCAAGAAAATCATGGGCATCCTCATGGACAGCCGGACTCCGGCCGAGCCGAAACCCGATGCGGATAAAAATCTGGCCGTCCAACTGCTTCGCCTAGTCGCTCCGCCCGCCGTGGCGGCGGAGTTGGAGGAGCGCTTGCGAGCCGGCGGACTGGGCTATGGCGATTTGAAGAAGGCGCTGTTCGAAAACTATTGGAACACGTTTGTCGAGGCGCGTATCCGGCGGGCCGAGTTGGCCGCCAACTTGGACTATGTCAATCAGGTCCTTGCGGACGGAGCAATCAGGGCCCGGACACTGGCCCAAACGGTTTTGAAACGGGCCCGCAAGGCCGCCGGGCTGGAATGATCCGGGTGAAACCAACTCCTCAAACCGATTCCAACACCTCACCCGGCAGGGATAAGTTTGGTCAGCGTGAATGCTGCAGAAACCACTCGAAGAGCGCCGGGTTGGAGTAGGTTTGGGTCCAACTGTCATGCTGAGCTTCGGGATAAACCGTGAGCTTCACCTCCCTCACACCCTTCTTTTTCAACATCCCCACCATGCGCTCGGATTCCCCGACCGGGACGACCGGGTCTTTGGCCCCATGAAAAGCCCAGATAGGCAAAGAGACTAGGCTGGCTTTGTCGGCCAGCAACGGGGTGATCCATTCTCCGCCACCGCAGATTGGAGCGATGGCGGCAAAACGCTCAGGATGGCTTAAGCCCAAGCTCCACGTGCCAAAACCGCCCATGCTCAGGCCGGTTAGGTAAACCCGGTGCGCATCGACTGCATACTTGCACTCAATTTCCTCCAACAGGGCGAGCAGCAAGTCGTTGGACCAGATCTTGCCCTCCGGACATTGGGGCGAAACCAGAATAAAAGGGAAACTGGCGTCGGCAGCGGCAATCTTTGGCGGACCATGCCGGGCGACACGCTGCAAATCCGAGCCCCGTTCGCCGGCGCCATGCAAAAAGAGAATGAGAGGCCAGCGCTTCGCGGAATCCGCGCCGTAGCCGGCCGGCAGAAACAGCAGATATTGGGCGGCGAGCACCTGTTTGCGTTCGAGGGAGAAGTGCCGGGCGACTTGGCCGGGCATCGTGGCGGCGGTCTGTTTCATACCAGTGCAGGCAGGCAATCCAAGCAGGAACAGCAGGAGCAAAAACGGCTTGAGGTTTCGCATGGGTCACATGATTTTAAGCTTCGGCAAGTCTTGGGAATCCACCAAGCCCACCGGCTCCCGCTTGGCGTTGACAACAACAAGATCGTCGATATTCCGTTCGTTGAAAATTTTCAGGGCCTCCGCCGCCAGGGCGTCCTGACGGATGCAAATCGGGTTGACGGTCATCACCCTCTTCAACGGCTGCGCCAGCAGATCCGACTCGGTGGCCATGTGGCGGCGGAAATCACCGTCAGTAAAGACGCCGGTGAGTTTGCCCCGTGAATTGACCACGCTTAGGCTGCCGGAGCGGGAGCGGGTCATCACCATCAATGCGTCCTTGACGGACAAGGTTTCCGGCGCGACGGCGTTGCGATTGCCGGTGCGCATGATGTCGCCAACCCGCAGCAGAAGGGCGCGACCAATGGCGCCGGAGGGGTGGAACTTGGCAAAGTCGCCCTGCTTGAATCCGCGCGCCTGCAGCACCGCCATCGCCAAGGCATCGCCCATGACGAGGGTGGCCGTGGTGCTTGCGGTGGGGGCCAGATTGAAGGGGCACGCCTCGCGGGGCACTTTCACGCTCAGTGAAATCTCACTGTGCTTGGCCAGAGAAGATTTGAGGTCGCCGGTAAGCGAAATGAGGGTGACGGAAAAACGCTTCAAGGCCGGAAGCAAGTTGAGCAATTCCTCCGACTCGCCCGAGTAACTCAAGGCCAGAACCACGTCGCCGTCGCTGACCAATCCCAGGTCGCCATGCAGGGCGTCGACGCTATTTAAGACCACGCTGGTCGACCCGGTGCTGGTGAGGGTGGCGGCGATTTTGCGGCCGATGTTACCGGATTTGCCGACACCCACCACCACGATTTTACCGCGCCGCCCGAGCGCCGCCACGATGGCGCAGACTGCCTGATCAAAGCCCCCATCCAGCTGAGCCCGCACCGCCTTGATTGCGGCCAGCTCAATATCAAAGACTTGGCGGGCGTGTTTGATGGAATTCATCACGTCGAGAATGGGTGGAAGGGTCGTTGATTTCAACCGGTTTTCCGAAGATGCCTGCAACCGGACGACTCACCATAGAAATGACTTCTGCTCGTCGAGCTGGGCCCCATCCTCGGAGATGGTGGCCCGCCAGGCGGTGACCTCACCGAATTTCCGGAACTCCTCGCCGGTCATCGGCAAGGAAACCCAATGGCTAAAAAAGCCGGGCTTGACCTCGGTTTCCAGGACCATCTGGGTGGGCAGCTGTCCATTGGCCGTGCCGCGCAATTCCAACCGAAGCTTCAGCGGAGCGCGGGCAGGGCCTCGGGCCTTCCACCAGACGTCGAACCGGAGGCCCGAGCGGCGTTCCGGATGCTCCCGGAGAATCGCCTGATATGCGTCGCGCTCAAAGAGGCTGGGGGAAAGCGTGTGCTTGCCATTGAGATCGAGAAATTGAGGAAGAACCTTGAGCACCCGGGCACTCGCCGCCACCGCCGGAAAGGCCGCCGCAGTCAAGGCACAGAACAAACATAGGAAAAAGCATCGGCGCACATCGGCCAATTTACCGGCTGCCATTTCAAACTCAACAGGTTTTCTCCGCAAACACTCCAGCCTTGCGCAGCCCCAACGCCTGACCGAGCCTCACCCACGTATGACCAAACCCCATCCCCCACGGGACCTGCAAATCGTCCGCGCCTCGACGGAGGACATCCCCGCTGTGGCGGCCCTGGCCGGCGTTATTTGGCGGGCGCATTATCCAGGCATTATTTCCCCGGCCCAGATCGAGTTCATGCTGGAAAAGATGTATGCTGCGGCCGTCCTGAAGGAGGACCTCACCCATAGAAAAATCCATTTTGAAAGATTGTTGGCCGGCCGCGAATTCATCGGATTCGCCGCCTGGGGCCCGGGGCCGGCTCACCACATAGGCAGGCTGCACAAACTCTATCTGCATCCAGACTGGCATGGCCGCGGACTGGGCAGCCGGTTGCTGCAACACTGCCAGGATGAGGCCCGGCGCAGCGGGATGCGGCAACTTATTCTCACGGTAAACAAACGGAATACAAAGGGAATTGCCGCCTACACGCGCAACGGCTTTGAGGTGACCGCTGGCGTGGTCACAGATTTCGGAGGCGGTTTCCTGTTGGACGACTTCGTGATGGCCAAAGATCTGGGAGCCTCTGTCAGGCAATAAGAAGCCATGGCCCCGGATGAAAAGCGGATTTCTTCCGGAGTGGAAGCTGATCCGGCTTGATTCATCACACATCCCCGTGCGGCATGCAACCAGGCACCCCGCGTCCGGTGAACGCGCCGGATGACCCGCGACTCCTGCAACGACCGATGCCAAGACGCTGCCGGAAAAGCATTTCAATGACTGAATCCGGAGCTGCGCCAACTTCCCCGGTTACGCCCCCTATTCGTCAGGTCAGTCGAGCGTCTGCCGGTAGCGTTTGATCCCCAGCGCCACCATCCCCAGAGCGAAGAGGGCAATGGGCCAGAGATCCCGAGCAATCTCGGAGAGGCCGTTGCCTTTGAGTAAAATCCCGCGAACCACCCGCAGAAAATGGGTCAGCGGGAGGACTTCGCCGATCCGCTGGGCCCAGAGCGGCATACCGCGGAAGGGGAACATGTAGCCGGAAAGGAGCAGGGAGGGCAGGAAGAAGAAAAAGGCCATTTGCACGGCCTGCAGCTGGTTTTTGGCCACCGTGGAAAACATGATGCCTACGGCCAGATTGGCGGTGATGAAAAGCAATACCAGGGACAAAAGGAGGGGCACGCTGCCCACTATCGGCACATGAAAGAGGTATTTGGAGGCCAGCAGGATGAGAAAAACCTGGACATAACCGACGGCGATATAAGGAACAATCTTGCCCAGGATGACCTCTCCGGGATGAACCGGGGTGGAGAGCAGATTTTCCATTGTTCCCCGCTCGCGCTCCCGGGTGATGGCTAGCGCTGTGATCATGACCATCGTCATCGTGAGCATCACTCCCATCAGGCCTGGGACAATGTTGTATTGGGTGATATTCTCTGGATTGTAATGGGGATGGGTGACCAGGCGGAACGGGGCGGGAGAGGGGCGCAATCGGTTCAAGGGCCCGGTCAGATCACGATTCAATACGCTCTGGGTGAGGGAATTGATGGCTGAAATCGCAAAGCCCACCGCCGAGGGATCGGTCGCATCGGCCTCAAGCAGCAGCTCGGGTTGTTCACCGCGCAGAAGTTTGCGCGAAAAATCCACCGGGATATGCACGGCGAACTGCACGGAGCCCTGCGCAAGCATGCGCTGGATTTCCCCCTCGTTGCGAGGCTCCCGCACGATGTCGAAGTAGCTGCTGTTGCGCAAAGCCCAAACCAGGGTGCGCGAAAAAACACTGTTATCCGCCGAATACACCGCCGTCGGCAAATGCTTCGGATCCGAATTGATCGCAAACCCGAAGAGGATCAGCTGGATCATAGGAATCCCGATCATCATGGCGAAGGTGACGCGGTCACGGCGCATCTGGATGAACTCCTTGGAGACCAAGGCCCAGAAGCGGCGCGGGTTAAACTCGCGGATTTTCACACGAAATTGTCCTTGGCCGCATCCATAAGGCTGATGAACACATCCTCCAAACCCGGTTCGATTTGTTCCCAGCGGTGGCCCGGGGTCATGACGGGCATGAGGCTGGAGCGCAACCGTGCGGCATCCCGCCCGCTGACATGCAAGGTTGCGCCGAAAGCGACAACCTGCTCCACAGCCGGCAGGGCGCGCAAGTGCTCGGCTAGTGCCGGCAGATCCGGCCCGGCCACCTGCCAGGTGCTTAACCCGCCCGCCGCCACCACTTCCCCCACCGTGCCTCGGGCCAGCAGACGTCCATACGCAATATAGGCAAGCCGGTGGCACCGCTCCGCCTCGTCCATATAATGGGTGGTCACCAAAGCCGTGAGCCCCGAGGCGGCCAGTTGGTGGATCTGCTCCCAAAACTCCCGGCGGGCCTTGGGATCAACCCCCGCCGTCGGCTCGTCCAGCAGGAGCAATTGAGGTTCATGAATCAGGCAGGCGGACAAGGCCAACCGCTGCTTCCACCCTCCAGATAAGGATCCGGCCATCTGTCGGCGCCGGGCCGTCATGCCGAGGCGCTCCAGACTTTTTTCCACCGCCTCTTTGCGCCGGGGCACACCGTAAATGCGCGCGATAAAATCAAGATTCTCCTCCAGCGTCAGGTCCTCGTAAAAACTGAACCTCTGGGTCATGTAGCCGACCTGTTTCTTAATCCTGGCCGCCTCCGTCCGGATATCCAATCCCAGGCAGCGGCCACTGCCGCCGTCCGGTATAAGCAGGCCGCAAAGCATGCGCAGGAAGGTGGTCTTGCCGCTCCCGTTCGGACCGAGAAACCCATAAATCTCGCCGCGTCGCACCTGCATCGGGATATTGTCCACCACCGTGCGACCGCCAAAGCGCTTGCTGATGCCCTCGACATCAATGACCAGTGGGGAATCCATTTCAGAGGTGGCTGAGGCAGAAATATCCGCAGCCGGAAAATCCGGTCTTGAAACCTGCAAGAATAATTTTGCTTTCCGTGCCTGCGGACCAACCGGCTTTTCGGTTCTTGGGGAGGGCGTTCATTTCAGTTCCACATCCAACGGCTGGCCGGGATGCAAGGCCACCTCCCCCGGGGAAAAACGGGCTTCGACCATAAATACGAGCTTGGCCCGGTTCTCGCGGTTGTAAAGCATCGGTGGCGTAAACTCCGCCTCATTGGAGATATAACTCACCGTGGCGGAATAAACCCGTCCCTCGCCGTCGCAGCGCAGCTGAACACTCTGTCCGGACTTGACCCTGGACATCTGGGGTTCAGGCACGAAAAAGCGCGCCTTCAGATTGCCGGGCGGCAAAAGAACCACCACCGGCCGGCCGGGTTCAACCCACTCGCCCTGGCGATAAAGAGTGTCGTGGACCGCGGAGGCGGCCGGGGCCATCTGGCGCTTTTGATCCAGCGCCCAACGGGCCTTGGCAACGGAAGCGGCCTGAGCTTCCACGTTGGCTTGCCCGGCTCGCAGCTCATCCTCACGCGCACCGAGCTTGGCCGTTTCAATATCGGCCGTGAGCTGGGAAACCTGGGCCAGATTGGCGTCGCGGACGCCGCGGGCAGAATCGAGTTCCTCGGCGGAGATGACCTCCGGGCCGCCCCTCAGTTTTTCCCGGCGGGCAAACTCGGATTGCGCCGTGGCCAGGCTGGACCGAGCCCGCTCCAGTTGGGCTTGCAAAGACGCAATCTCGGTCGGACGCCGCCCCTTGGTCAGATTGTCCAACTGGGCTTGGGATTGGATGAGGTTTTTCTCCGCCTGTCGGAGTGAGGCTGCCTCGGACTCGTGCTCCAGTTCAAAGAGCAATTGGCCCGAAGAAACATGATCCCCGCGCGCCACGGCCAGATTGGTCAGAGCCCCGCCTAGAGGTGCTGCGACAAAGATGTATTCGCCTTCCACATAGCCTTGGAATTGGCCGGGATGCTGGCCTCCGCAGCCAGAAAAAAAAAGCGACGCCAGTCCGGCGGCGATGCAGGTGAAAATCCGGTGTTTAGTCATCCAGTTTTATGCCACCTTGCGGGGCATGGGTGGAGGAAAACAGAAAAGAGTTGACCCGTCAAACATCTGTTTCAATTATACGTTTGAAACATGAGCTTGAGGATCACCTCACCCAACACTTCCGCAAGAGGGGGCCCAACCCGGCAGCAGTTGCTGGAGTCAGCGGGGGCGGTGTTTGCCGAGACTGGATTCCGCCACGCCACCCTGCGGGAAATCTGCGCGCGCGCCGGGGCGAATATCGCGGCGGTGAACTACCATTTCGGCGACAAGGAAACCCTCTACTCCGAAGTGCTGCATTTCGCCCAGACCCAGGCTGTCGAAAAATATCCCCCCCTGCTAGAGGTGGGCGAGGACGCCCCGGCCGACCAGAGGCTCAACGCCTTTGTCCGCTCGCTCCTCCTGCGCCTGCTCGATCAAGGACCGGTCGCCTGGCATGGCAAGTTGATGGCCCGGGAAATGATCGAACCCACCTCCGCCCTGGACGCCCTTGCCAAAGAACGGATTCAACCCATGGCGGAGCAGTTGCGCGGCATTGTCGCCGAACTGCTGCAATGTTCCCCGGAGCAGGATCTCGTGAGGCACTGCTTGCTGAGCGTCGTGAGCCAGTGCGTTTTCTATCATCACTGCCGCCCGTTGCTCGCCCGGATCTTCCCGCAACAACACTTCGATGCCGGGTCGGTTGAAAAACTCGCGGCCCACATCATCCGCTTCTCGCTTGCCGCCATGCAAAATCTCACCGAGCCTGTCTCCTCGTACGGGTGCCCGCAAGAGTTCTCCGTGACTGAACCGATCCGTTGATTTTATGAAACCGATTTCTTTTGGAATGAGTGCCGCCGCACGCTGCGTCCTGACCGCTGTAGTTCTGGTCGACCTCGCCCTGAGTGGACCTGTCCGCGCCCAATCCGGCAATGCCGGCGCGAATGCAAGTGAAACCGGCTGGCTGCGACAGCCTCTGGCGGTGGTGGACTGCCTGAATCTAGCGCTGACCCAAAACGCCGACATCCTCAAAGCCAAGAGCGATCTGGAGGCGGCGCACGGCGTGGTGGTTCAAACCCGCGCGGTCGCCCTGCCCCATTTGAAGGCTACCGGCCAGTTCAAGGAGACCGATGGACGGGCCGTTGAAGGCTTTGCCAACTTCTCCTTGCCCAAGCAGGACTGGAACAGCGGACTGCAACTGGTCCAGACGGTTTACGACGGCGGCCGCATGACGGCGGCGATCCGCGCCGGCCGCGCCACCGCCAAGCAAGCCGTGGCACAATACCAAACCGTGATCGCCGACACACTTTTACGCGTGCGTCTGGCTTATTATGACGATCTCCTGGCCGCTCAGGAAATCGTGGTCAACGAGGCTTCGGTCAACCTGCTTCAAAAAGAATTGGACGACCAGAAGCACCGTTACGAAGCCGGCACGGTGCCGCGTTTTAATGTGCTCCGCGCCGAGGTGGCTGTGGCCAACCAGCGTCCGGCCTTGATCCGCGCCCACAATAACGACCGACTGGCCAAAAACAACCTGGCCAACCTGCTGGGCTATCATCTGCCGGCCGAGGTGTGGGAAGACCTGCCTCTGCGGCTGACCGATACTCTGGCAGCCACGCCGTATTCGGTGAAGTTGCCCGACGCACTCCAACGCGCCTTGGCCAACCGCAGCGAATTGGCCGCTTTGCGCAAAACCGCAGAACTGCAGCAACTCAACATCATTAATGCCCGGTCCGGCTACAAACCCACCTTGCAGGCCTTTGCCGGCTACGGCTGGTTTAACGCCCAATTCACCCAGCCAGTCACCCTTGATCACGACATTCACGGCTGGAATTTCGGCGGTCAACTCAGCTGGGACCTTTTTGACGGAATGTTGACCCGGGGCAAAGTCATCGAGGCCAAGGCGCATTACGAGCGCGCAAACATCGATGTGGACGACACGGGCCGCCGGATTGAGCTCGAGGTGCGCACGGCTTATTCCACGTTCAGCGAAGCCCGCGAGCTGCTCGACTCCCAACTCAAAGTACAGGAGCAGGCCGAGGAATCATTGCGCCTGGCCCGGGCCCGGGCGGAAGCGGGAACCGGCACCCAGCTCGACGTTCTAGACGCCCAAACCTCGCTCACCCAAGCCCGAACCACCCAAGTGCAGGCCCTGCACGATTACGCCACCGCCCGTGCCCGGCTCGAACGGGCCATGGGTGAGGATGTGACCGCCAGTGGCGCAAAATAAAAGCCCCTTCGCCCGGCGCGATATACCTCAACCGGATCCTGTGGCGGCGTTCTACGAAATCCCAAGTCCAATGATTCACCCGCAACCGGGCACTTCAACCAACCCCGGATTTTTCAGCGGCTCCCAAATGTGTTGTGTCGGGCGCAAACGGGCACGCACTCCGCCCCAAGCGCAGCAGGACAGGGTGTTATCCCTGTCGAAAAACGAACGTTTTTCCGACGATCCTTGATGAGCCGAAAGCCGGCTGCAGGATAAAGTTACTTTTGGTTACGGCTTGCCGGGTTTGAATTATGGTTCTATCCGTCGGGTGGCCGGTTTAACTTCAAAGGTTCCATCCCCGCCTAGTTGACGCCCAAACCCGCCGCCGGCCAACCAAGCTCCTGCGCGGGCGTCCTGCTTGAGAAAAGCTTCCCAGAAAACCAGTGAACACTCACAAATCCGGTCTTCAAACACCCGCTCCCGTTCCGGCGTTCGACTGGCAGAGCGTCCCGCAAACACCATGTGATCCGCCCCTTGCAGCGTGATAAGAAACTGGTCAGCGCCGGAAATATGATCGAAAGGCAATCGCCGCTCAGCGGCCCCCGTCCCGCCGATCGGACTTGCGTCCGCCGTCCCGGTCATGTGGAGAATGGGAATCCGGATTTTGCCGAAGGCCCGATCCAAAGCCGCTGGGGTCCTGATCGCAGGGAGGGGCGAACTCATTGCGATGGCCGCCTTAACACGCGGATCGGCAAAGCAAAGCCGCTCCCCTGAGGGGCCGAGGAACACCTGCCCGGCCACGCCCAAGGTGGTGAATGCGCCGAAAGAATGCCCCGCCAACCCCACCCGTGTCAGATCAAGCCGCCCCTTGAATCCGGAGTCGGACCGGTTGAGTTGTTCCAAACGGTCCAGAACGAAGCTGACATCCATGGGCCGGTTGGTGGCGTTGGCCGGGTTGGCTGCCGCGCGCCGCAGCGCGGCCATTGCGCCCTGCATTCCACCGCTCTGCCACACGGCACTGTCACTGCCCGCATGCTGCAGATGAACAGAGATGTAACCGTGTCCGGCCCAGGCACGGCCAAGATACTCGTAACCTTCGCGCGAGCCTCCCAAGCCATGGGAAAAAAGCAAGACCGGCAACGGGCCTTTGCCGGCCTGCGGACTGTAAATCTTCACCGGAACCTTGCGATCACGAATCACGTCGATCCAATCAAAGCGGGTGATTTGAACAGGCCCGGTTTGAGCTGGCAGTTTATATTCAGCCGCAACAACCTCCACCGCCGCCTCAAGAAGGGGCATCAAGAGCAGGCAAGCCAGATACATCAGCCTAGCTGGGGATTTGAATCCGTTTGGAAATCGTTTCATGGGCCTGATGGCTGCCGGCATGTGGAGGCGTGCTGCAAAAAAACTTCGAAAACCGGGCAGTCTTCAGTCCCGGCTGATGGCCTCCGCGCCTTGAAAGCCATCCGGTCAATGATATTCCTGTATGGTCTTCACCGCGTAGCCGGACTTTTTAAGTGCGGCGATCCCAAGGGCGGCAGCCTTAGCGCCACTAAGAGTGGTCATGATCGGGGTTCCGGTGTAAACCGCCGTGGTCCGGATTTTGATTTCGTCCACGCGGGGAACGGCGCCGCTGGGCGTGTTGATCACCAGTTGCACTTCCTTGTTCTTAAGCAGGTCGATGACGTTGGGGCGTCCCTCAAGGAGTTTAAGGATGCGCTCCACCTTCAAACCGCTCCGTTCCAGAACGGAAGCGGTGCCGCTGGTAGCCACCAGTTCGAAACCCAGCCCGGCGAACAACCGGGCCACCTCGGCCACCTCGGGCTTGTGTGCGTCACTCACGCTCAAGAACACCTTGCCGCCCAGCGGCAGGGGCGAGTTGGCTGCCATTTGCGATTTGGCGTAAGCCACCCCCAGATCGGGATCCAATCCCATGACCTCACCGGTGGAGCGCATCTCCGGAGAGAGCAAAATATCCTGCCCATGAAAGCGGTTGAAAGGAAAAACCGACTCCTTCACCGCCCAGTAGGCAGGCCAGATCTCCGACGTGAACCCCAGCTCCTTGAGCGTCTTGCCCGCCATCACCTTGGCGGCAAGCTTGGCCAGAGGAAATCCGATCGCCTTGCTGACGAAGGGCACTGTCCGCGATGCGCGCGGATTGACTTCAAGAACGTAAACGTCGTCACCCTTGACGGCATATTGCACATTCATCAAGCCGACAACCCTCAGTTCCCGGGCCATGGCGTGGGAGTATTCCCGGATGGTTTGAACGACCTTTTGCGAAAGTGTATGGGGAGGCAGCACCATTGCCGCATCCCCGGAATGCACGCCGGCAAACTCGATATGCTCCAACATTCCGCCCATCACCACCGTGCCCTCGGAGGGATTTTCGAACTGCCCCACATCGGCAATGCAATCCACATCCACCTCGGTGGCGTCCTCGAGGAATTTGTCCACCAGCACCGGCCGCTCGGGCGAGGCCTCCACAGCAAACCGCATGTAATGCTGCAGCTCGCTGTCGGAATAGACAATCTGCATGGCGCGCCCCCCCAGCACAAAACTCGGCCGGACCAGCACCGGATATCCCAGCCGTTTCGAGGCCACCAAGGCTTCCGACTCGTTGGTTGCCAGTCCGTTGGGCGGCTGCGGAATGTTCAGCTTGTTAAGCATCGCCGCAAAAAGCTTTCGGTCCTCCGCGATTTCTATGCTCTGAGGAGAGGTGCCGATGATGTTGACCCCGTTTTTCTGGAGGGCTAGGGCGAGATTCAAGGGCGTCTGGCCTCCAAACTGGGCGATGGCACCCCAGCACTTTTCTCGCTCGTAAATATGCAGCACGTCCTCGAGGGTCAGCGGCTCGAAAAACAACTTGTCGCTCGTGTCATAATCCGTCGAGACCGTCTCCGGATTCGAATTGACCATGATGGTCTCAAAACCGTCTTCCTTGAGGGCGAAGGCGGCATGAACACAGCAATAGTCAAACTCAATCCCCTGCCCGATCCGGTTGGGCCCGCCGCCCAAGATCATCACCTTTCTGGCGCTGTTGCCCTTCACCTCATCATCGCCCCGGTCGTAGGTGGAGTAGTAATAGGGGGTGCAGGCCTCGAATTCAGCGGCGCAGGTGTCCACTAGGCGGTAGCTGGGTATCAACCCGATCCTCTTGCGCTCTGCGCGCACCGCGTCCTCGGACTGACCGGTCAAATGGGCGATTTGGCGGTCGGAAAAACCCAGCGCTTTGGCTTTGGCTAATTGTTCAGCGTTCATTTGTAAAACCCCGATAAGCAAACCGCAACGCGCCGCCGGTGTCGAGTTTGAAAACAGCGGATCTGCGCGCTCCATTTCGTGTCCAATCCCGGAACGGCTTGCCTTTGCCAACCAGGCACAAAGGCTTGCATTGTTTTTCTGACGCCCGCCTTTGAACATGAGGAACTGAAAGAAAAGTGCCGGCCGGCAGATCCGAATCCGCCGCGCCGCTGCGTTGACACTGCGGAGAACCGCTGCTACTGTGCGCGTTCTTTCAGATGGACTACAAAGACACATTGAACCTGCCGCGCACGGATTTCCCGATGAAAGCCGACCTCGTTGCGCGCGAGCCCGAACGCCTCAAGCAGTGGGAAAGCGGCGGCCTTTACCACCAGATCCAGAAGGCCCGGGCCGCGGCCGACGCCCCCTTGTTTGTCCTGCACGACGGCCCTCCCTTCGCCAACGGCGACGTCCATATCGGCACCGCCCTGAACAAGATTCTCAAGGACATCCTCGTTAAATACAAAACACTCCGCGGGTTCCAGGCCCCCTACATTCCGGGCTGGGATTGCCACGGGCTGCCGATCGAATTCAAGGTGTCTCAGGAAATGCGCAAGGCGGAAGATACCTCGGCCGACCCGGCCGCCATCCGCACCGCCTGCCACTCCTATGCGCGCAAGTTCATCGACCTGCAGCGCTCCCAGTTCAAACGCCTGGGCGTGCTGGGCGACTGGGAAAACCCCTACTTGACGCTCAACAAGGAATACGAGGCCGACGAACTTCGGATGTTCGCAGACCTTGTCGCCAAGGGCTTTGTTTACCGCGGCAAAAAACCCGTCTACTGGAGCATCCCCTGCCACACCGCCTTGGCCGAGGCCGAGGTCGAATACGCCGATCACGTCAGCCAAAGCGTCTTTGTCAAATTTCCCGTGCTCGGCCAACCCTCCACTTTTCTAATCATCTGGACAACCACCCCATGGACCCTGCCGGCCAATCTGGCCGTGGCCTATAATTCCACCTTCAGCTATTCTCAGGTCCGGGTCGGTCAGGAACAGTATATCATCTCAACCCGACTCCTCCCGCGCCTGGCTGAAAAGTGCGGCTGGTCGGAGCCGGAACTGGTCAAAAGCTTGGATGGCGGACACCTTGCTCAGCTCACCTGCCAGCACCCATTTTGTGCGCGCACCGCCAAACTACTCACCGGCGACAACTTCGTCACCGAAGACACCGGCACCGGCTTTGTCCACATCGCCCCGGGACACGGTCTGGACGACTACAATCTTGGCCGCCAAAACGGGCTGCCCATTTACTCGCCGGTGGATGACGAGGGCCGGCTGACCCACACCAATGAATTGCCAATGGATCAACAGATGCCCGCAGAGATGACCGGCAAATCCATTCTTGAAAAACACGGCAAGAGCGACGCCAACGAGGCGGTCATCCACGAACTGAGGGTAAGGCAGGCTCTTGTGCATCAGGAAAACTATCACCACAGTTATCCCCACTGCTGGCGCAGCAAAACCCCTGTCATATTCCGCGCCATGGACCAGTGGTTCATCAAGATCGATCACAACCAATTCCGAGCCGCCGCACTGGCCGAAATCGACCGCGTCAAATGGATCCCCGACTGGGGTGTCAACCGCATCAAGGGGGCCGTCCAATCGCGCCCGGACTGGTGCATCAGCCGCCAGCGCAGCTGGGGCGTCCCCATCCCCGCATTCTACGACGCCCAAGGCGAGCCGATTCTGGACGCCCAGGCCGTGCGCAACACCGCAGACCTTATAGAAGAACACGGCTCCAACATCTGGTTCGAGAAGTCCGCCGCGGAACTCTGGGCGCTGGTCAAACCCGCCACCTGGTCCGGAGCGGACGCCGCCGCAAAATCCGCCGATACCCTGGATGTGTGGATTGATTCGGGCAGCTCGTCCCGGGCCGTAATCGCGCGCCGCCAGGAAATCCGCGGCAGGCAAACCCCCTTCCAAGCCGACGTCTATCTGGAGGGCAGCGACCAGCACCGAGGGTGGTTCCAGTCTTCGCTCCTGCTTTCGCTGGCGGGCAACGGCGCCGCGCCTTACAAGACCGTTCTTACTCACGGCTTCATGGTGGATGCCGACCGTGAGAAAATTTCCAAGAGCAAGCAGGGCTCCTACGAAAAACCCCAGACCGCCGAGGCCTATGTAAAAAAATACGGCGCCGATGTCGTGCGCCTCTGGGTGGCCTCGCAGGATTACCGCAACGACATCGTCGTCAGCGAGGAGCGCATCAACAAGGTCGGCGAAACCTATCGCGCCATCCGCAACGCCCTGCGCTATCAACTCTCAAACCTCTACGACTTCTCCCCCCCGCTGCACACTGTGCCCGAAAACCAGCTCACCGGTCTGGACCGCTGGATTCTGGGTGAGTTTGCGAAACTGGAAATCGAAGTCATAGAGGCCTACGACGCCTACGAGTTTCACGTGGTCTACCAGAAGCTCAGCCAGTTCATCGCGGTGGAGCTCTCCTCGATCTACCACGATGTGATCAAGGACCGGATGTACACCGATGCGGCGAACAGCCCGCGGCGGCGCTCAACCCAGACGGCCTTGCACCGCCTTTTGACGGGCCTGTGCCAGATGCTCTCTCCTATTCTGGCCTTCACGGCAGATGAGGCTTGGGACTTTATCCCGGATAAACCCGCCAATTCCGTTCACGGATCGATCTGGAAATCCGGCGGCCTGCCTCATCCGGAAGGGGAGGTTTTATCCTGGGAAAATCTTTTCAGCCTCCGGTCTCTGGCCTTGCCGGAGCTCGAAAAGGCGCGCCAAGCCAAAAAAATCGGCAAATCATTGGAGGCCAAGCTGACTCTGGGCGGCTCCGCACAATCGTTACAGCACGCCCGGCTGCATTTGGATCCCCTGCGCGAACTTCTGAACGTCTCCCAAGTGGCGCTAACCGATGAAAGCGATGAAAACATTTCAACTGGTGTCGGCAAGGCTGACGGCCAGAAATGCGAACGCTGCTGGCATTGGGAAACATCCGTCGGCTCACACTCCGCGCATCCCACCCTCTGCGATCGCTGCGTGGATGCCGTGGCTGACAGACATGTTGCCTGACCGCACCCTGCCCGGGCACCCTGCCCTAGGCCACCCGTCGAACAGGGTCCTTTCAACACTACGAATCCACAAGGCACTTCGTGGTTTTTTGCCGGCTGGTTTTTTTCGGATATTTGCTCTAGGCCCAAGTCAATGCTCAGCCCGCCAGGCGGTTGGATTTATCCGGCGCTCACAGGATTGGCTGCCCTACCCTATCTTTTTGGGCAGTTTTTAAATTTCTGCTTTAACAGTCCGTAGCCTTCTAGTGGCTGCGCAACCAGAGATCGGTCTGAAATTCAAGCTGGTCCAGAGGCAAAGCGCCCCGGGCCAAAATCTGGTCGTGAAAGCGTCGCAGGTCGAATTTCGGGCCTAAAACCCGAGCGGCCCGATCGCGGAGCTCCTTGATTTTCAACTGCCCGATTTTATAAGCCAAGGCCTGCCCGGGCCAAACGATATAGCGGTCCACTTCCACCACCGCCGCATGCTCGGTCTCGCTGGTATTGGCCAGCAGGGTATTGATGGCTTGCTGCCTCGTCCATCCCAGCGAATGCATGCCGGTATCCACCACTAGGCGCAGGGCGCGCCACATCTCAAAAGTCAACTGACCGTAATGGGAGTAGGGATCTTTGTAGAAGCCCAGCTCGGATCCGAGGGACTCGGCATAGAGTCCCCAGCCTTCCACAAAGGCGGTGTATCCGGCATGTTTGCGGAACTCCGGAACGCCCTCCATTTCCTGGGCCAGGGAAATCTGCAGGTGATGGCCGGGCACTGCTTCGTGACAGGTCAACACCTCCATCTCCCACTTGGGGCGGGAAGCGAGGTCGCAGGTGTTGGCGAAGAAATCCCCCGCCCGCCCGGCATCCGGCGACCCCGGCTCGTAGTAGGCCGCGGTTTGGGATTTCTCGGCGTAAGCCGGCACCGCCACCACCCCATAGGTGTTGCGCGGCAACTTCCCGAAAAGCCCGGGCAACCCCCGATCCGCCCGCTTGGAAATATCCCTATATCCCATGAGCAGATCGGCCGCGTTGGTATAGTAAAACTGCGGGCTCTCATGAAGAAACCTGGTGAACTGCCCAAAGTCCCCGTTGAACCCGGTTTGTCTGATCACTTCATCCATCTCGGCACGAATCCGCTTGACCTCGGACTGCCCGATTTCATGAATTTGCCGGGGCGTGAGCTTGGTGGTGGTCTGGGTCCGGGCGTTATAGGCATACCAGGCGGCCCCGTTTGGCAACTGGCTCATGCCGATACTTTCCCGCGCACCGGGCAGGTAAGTGAGAACAAGAAACTCATGAAGCTTTGCAAAGGCGGGAAGGACCTTTTCCTTCAACGCCACGGCGGCCAGACCTCGGAGCCGCTCCCGGTCCGCCCCTGGTATCGCACCGGGAAATTCTGTGAATGACTTGAGCAGTGGGTTTTTGTCCGGATCCGGATTCATCTGGTTCTTCACCTGATCCGGCACATCGCGCAGGGTGATTCGGGGCGGGGTGATACCTGCCTGAAGCCCTTTGCGCAAGAGCACCAACGTCTGGTCGATCACCTCCGGCACGGCATTGAGGCGGGCCAGAATGTCGGCGTAATCCTTGATGTTCGCGTGGGGTGAAATCTCCAAGGTCTGGGCCAAATCCTGTTGCACACCGTTCATCTGGGTCAGAGGCATGTATTCGCCATGAAATGCGAGTCCTTCGATAGCCTCTTGGATTCCGCGCAGGCAGAGGTCGTAGTTCAGCTGATCGGCCGCAGTCAACTTGGAACGGCGGATGGACTGGAGCACTTTGCGCGGAGCCTGCAATTCGCGCTGGCGGCGGGCAATGGCCTCGAGCGAGCTGTCGCTCCACCGGTCATTCAACCCCGGATGCCCCACGGACGTGGCAAACTCCGGACTCTCGAAAAGTGAGTGTTCCCAATCCAGTTTGAAGAAATCCTGCAAGCGCTCGGCGTCCGCGCGGGAGCTGGTCGCCAGCTTGGCGCATTCCCGCTCATAAACGCTGGGAAGCGGCTGGGCGGCAAACAAAGTAAAAGCCCCCAAGAAAAAAGTCAGCAAAAGAGATCGGATTAAGATCATAGCGCAGATTACCAATCCCCCACCGGAGGGCAAGAGAGGCAAAGCAGAGCGGCCTCAAACGCCCTTTGCCACTGGGATCCTTGAAAAACCACCCGGCTGACTATCTTACTCTGCCCTGCCCGCCGCGGCATGCCGGTTCAAGAGATGTGCCTCCATTCCACCGGACTTTTGCAGTCTGTTATAAATGCTGGCCGCCGGGGCTTTGCTGCTGCAAAATCCCCGCATGCCTAAACCATTCCCGCCCCGCTCCCCGACCAGGCCGGAGTTCAGAACCAGTTCACCCCGCACGAGCCGCCCCCTGCCCTTCCCGGCCATGCCCCAGCTACCGGGCCTCTGGCTTTGCCCAGGTCTCCTGCTTCTGTTTTCGCTGATTCATTCCGCAGGGCCGCAAGCACGGGCCGGCACAATCGAGCCGACCACAGCCCAACATTACGAGGTCAGAACACAACACGACCCCAACGGAATTGGCAAATTCCATCTCGGTCGGGAAATCGCCGACGTGATGGGGCATCAAGCCGCAGACTGGCTGGAGCGGCCGGAACGCGAGCGGGAAGAGCGCACCGACCTGCTGGTCCCCTCCTTAAAACTCAAGCCGGGCGACATCGTAGCGGACATCGGCGCAGGCACCGGATACTACACGCGCCGTCTCGCAACCGCCGTGTCCACCAAAACAACCGCAGCCAAATCAGGACGCGTCTATGCCGAGGACATCCAACCGGAAATGCTCGACATACTCACCAATAAAATGATTCAGGCCGGCATCACCAACGTGAGTCCAATCCTCGGCACTCTGACCGATCCTCAACTCCCTAAAGATTCACTCGATTTAATTCTCATGGTGGATGTCTATCACGAATTTGATCATCCCTTTGAAATGGTCGAATCCATGTGCCGGTCATTGAAGCCGGGCGGCCGGATCGTTTTCGTCGAGTTCCGGGGCGAGGATCCCAACGTGCCCATCAAGCTGGTTCATAAAATGTCCGAAGCCCAGGTCCGCAAAGAAATGTCGCTTCATCCCCTTGTCTGGGTGGAGACCATTGAGTCCATGCCCCAGCAGCATATTATTGTTTTCCAAAGAAAGACCCGTTAACTCAATGCCCGCAGCGCCGCCGATTACCCAGCCGACCAAGCCCCGCAGCCCGGCGGCCAAGGTGAACAATTCATAAGCTTTCCAGCGGGCATAAGAACGCTCCGCCCGCAAAAGGCCGGGAACAAAAAGGAAGTGACGATCCACCCTGCACCCTACATCCGCCCTTGGCAGCAGGGGTTTGACCACGCTACCTGCCGGAACGCTCCGCCTCCGGAAAACACGTAAGGCCGGGGAATGCGCGGCGGTGGCTAAAAACGATATTGCAGGCTGGTGAAAATAACGTGCGCATCATAGCTGAATTGTTGTCCCGAGGCGGCATCCGAGTAGCGAGTGAAGGCGTATTTCAAATTCAGGCGCAGGTGTGAAGAGATCCGCCGGGTAAGTGAGCTCGTAAGGCTGTGTTCCTCCGCTCCGGCCCCGTAGGGGACTCCTTGGACGATGATATTCTGGTAGTCATTGGCGCGGTAGTAAAAATAGCCCAGATTCAAACCGGTTTTGGCATCCAGGACGAACCCGGAGTTGAAGTTGGCCGTCCAATAATTATTCCGTGCATTGAGAAGGGCCTGGGTGTGATCGGAGGCCGGTGTTTGGGTGGCACTTAAAACGAAATTCAACCCGGCCTGCAGGCTTAGCCAGCTCAACGGCGTCCAGCTTGCATTCTGCCCGAGAACATGACTGCGCATCCTCGAAGCCTCCACGCCATCAAGACCGGACGCGGGATCGGGACCGGTGCGGATGTCGGAAATCTGGTATTCATAACGGGTTACCAGCGTGATTTTTGCGGCTGGCCGCAGCGTGAGCCGCACGTTGCCGTCCTCTGTTTCAAACCCCTGATAAATCAGGAACCCCGGGTAGGCGTCACCACTGCTCAGATTGTTGGGTGTGCTGTCAAGCGGGTTGGTGTAATTGTAGCGGTTTGCTTTGTGATAGCCGCCGAAATCCACGCTGGCCTGCTTGACCGGATACCATCGCGCATTGACCGAGTATTTTTGGAAAAAAGTGGAGTCGTCGGTTTCGTTGAGCAGTGGAGCAGGCCCGATTCCGGCGATCTGGCTCAGACCTCCGCTTTGCCGCAGGCTGCCCTGGCTTTCGGTCCATTCGCCTCCGACACCAAACACCCAATTGGTGACGCCTGTGTAGCGCAAGTCCAGCCGCTCGCGCACCTGAAGTGAATTGCGCTCGCTCTGCGCAGTGAAAGGTTCCGGGGCGAACGCCCCCAGAGTGCCCATGCCGCCGCTGTGCGCATCCCAATCCTCCTGTTCAATGCGCAGCGAGGGTGTGACGCTCAAGAACGGGGTCGGTTGGGACAAAAGATTGAGGTTGCCCACATACTCGGTCTTGCGCGCGCCGCCGTTGAGGTTGTAGTAACCATACCCTAGGGCCGGATACCCGGGCAAATAGGCGACGTTGAAATCGTCCCCGTAAATCCGGCTGCCGGCCAAGTTGTCATCGAGGCTGGCGAACAAAAAAGCGGTGGAGAAAAAGAGGCCCGGCTTGAGCCACGTCTCACTGAACGCATGCACGCTTCCCGTATCCCAAGTGGTTTCCTGACGGTCGCTGGCCCGTTGCTGAACCGGTTCCCCGTGCCAGAACGTCAACCCCCGCGTGTCATTGACCGTTCCGATTTCGAGCCGCCCGACCGCCCCCACCTCGGTTTTCCTGACGCGCTGCGTCACGTCGATCTGGAAGATGTCGGTTTTTTCGTCGATCGTATAAAGCCCAGGAAACAGGGCGCGCGTGCCATCCGAGGTGTGGTCCGGCCCCCAGCTGGTTGAACTTTTTTCACCCTCGCGATAGCGGTGAGTGTATTTGAAAGTGACCTTCGGAAGGTTCTTTTTCGTCAACCCGGCCTCCAGAGATATCTGCCCGCGATCCAGTCCCGAGGCGGCTCCGGGCAACGCGTAGGCAAGTGCGTCGGTGGAGGAAAACCCGCCAACCCCGGAATCCCAAGTCCGGAAATTCTCAAAATTAAAGCGCACAAACCCGTAATCCTCCCGCCTCAATCCCAGGCCAAACTTGTAGTCGTGGTTGCCCGCAACGGAACGCCCGTCCAAACTGAAGGTTGTGTTCTTGGCCACCTCGCGCTGGTAATGCAAGTCCTCAATGCCTCCGAATATTCCCGTGCTCAGACGCTGCCGCTGCTGAGCCTGACCGGCATAGCCACCGGTCAGCAGAACGCCGGAGGACAATTCAATCCAGTTGATGAACGTGTTGGTCCCGCCTTCGTATTGCTGCTCCGGGGAGACGGCGTCAAGCGCCCTGGCAATCGCGGAGCTAAGCATCAGGGCTGCACCGATACAGCGCGGGCCAAACGCCCTCCTGTTCGCATTCCCGCAAGGCGCCTTTTTCAAGATGGTTTGTTTTTTCATCGGCATCCGGGTTTCGGTTTAAAACCTCAGGGAAGGATTGACGCGCGAGCCGTGCACCGCCTCGTGGCAGCCCGCGGTCCAGCAGGTGCCCTGCGGCAGGCGCAGGGTATGGTCCACGCCGCCGATCAAGAGGCTGCCGCTTTTAAACTGTTGGAAGTGGCATTTGAAACAAAGATTGGCGTCGCGCGCGGTCAACATCTTGGCGTTGATGCTGCCGTGGGGTGAATGGCAGGAAGTGCATCCTTCCCGCAGCGCTTCATGTTCGAAAACATAGGGCCCCTGCTGCGAAGGATGGCATTGCAAACAGTTTTCCTCCCGGGACAGCAGCGCGGTGCTTCCCCCGGCGTGGGCTATTCCCCTGTGCGGCGGGTGACACTGAACACAGCTCATACGCCCCTCGGGAACGGGATGATGATTGGGCAGGTTAAACTGTCCCCGGATATCCAGATGACACTCATAACAGACCGTCTCGACCGAGCGTGACGTGGTGAGCGCAAGCCTCGCCCCCTGCCCATTGGGTAGCGGCCGGCCGGAGGTGAAACTGTAAGGCGGCTTGGTTTCCCCCCCGGAATCGGAATGTATGCTGCCCGGGCCGTGACAAGATTCGCATCCGGCGCCTAGGCCGTTTTTACCCTCGGCAATGAGCCGCGCGTGATCGGCGGTCTTGAAGCTGCGGCTGATTTCCTCATGGCACTGCTCGCATTCCTTAGCCCCGATGTATTTCGCGCCGGGAACCTCCGGCAGCACCACAACGGCCCGGTGGGTCGTACGACAGGATATCGCAGCCGATAGCACGGCCGCCAGGCCCAGCAGCCACGAAAATCTGATGGTTTGATGAAGTGTCATGCCGGCTTTTTTGTTGTCTCTCGTTTCCCGTCTCTTTCCAGCCGCCCGGCTGTCAATACCCCAGCTCCTGCAGCACCCAGTCGTAGGCCGTATCAAGCAGCCTTAGGGCGAAGTAGGGGTTGTGAACGCCATGACTGCCGTCGTTGAGGACCAGGTAAAGATTGAAGCGCGCCTTCTTGATATTGTCCGGGATTATCGACTGCCCGGCCGCAGCCGGCCCACTGAAGCGGACCCCGCGGGCCTGGGTCCAGCCGGCGATGCCCCCGCTGCTGTTGGTCTGCCAAACCAAGCCGCCGGGCGTGATGTATTCCCAGGGAACAATTCCCGGGGCGCGCAACCGCTCCGCGGCCGTGGTGTCGCCCCACAAATCCAGCGCGTATTTCAGGTTGTAAACCCGATTGGATACGGCAGGCACCATGACGTATTGCACCAAGAGCTCGGGCTCGAAATTGTGGCACTTTAGACACACCCCGTAATTGCTCATGCCCAGCTTGTGGCTGTGCAGCGCTTGGGCCGACTCGGGGTCCTGTTGCATGTGGCAGCTGACACATTGGTTGGTGAGATAAAACGCCCCGGAGAGCGAGTTGCCGGCACTGGACGGCAGACCTGCGTGTGTGCCCGGATTAAAGTCCGCCGGTCCGCCGGCCAGCTCGCCCACCGAGCCCAGCATAAAATTATACTGCGCCGATCCATGCGGCGCGTGGTCGTCCAGATAATTCGTAACCACAATCCTGTTCGTGTAGACCACCGAGTTGATTCTTAAAACCACCTCGTTTGTTGCGGCGCTTCTCCAGCTTTCGCCCCGGTCGTTATGGCACTGCGCGCACAGGTTGATGTTGGCGTTGTATTTCGCGGCAAAACTGTCCGCCGCGGCCAGATGAAACGCGTTGGTCGAATAAACAGGATTCCTCAACTGGCCCGGAACCGAATTGGTCTGATGCGGATCGTGGCAAACAACGCAGGTGATGGGCACATTGTAGTCGTCCTTCAGGGTCACTGCGGGATTCTGCCCGGCAATCAAGGCCAGCCGCGCGGTGCCGGAGTGGCACCGGCCGCAAGTGCTGATATTATCCGGGTTTGCGGCCATGACCGCAGCCGCCTCCGGCACCACTGCCGCATGCCCGCTCGAGGACCATTCCTCATAGGTGGGCTGCCGGGCCCCGGTGTGGCATCCTCCGCAAACCTGCGCCGCGATGTCCACCCGCGGCCGCACCACGGGATCCGTTTCGTTGGCGGCGTGATTGCCGGCCGGGCCATGACAGTTCTCGCACTGCACTCCGGCCAGGTTGGTGGTGTAGGAGAAAAAACCGCTCCGGTTCGTCAGGCTGAATCCGCTTGGCAACCCGTAACCCACGGTGTGGCAGGGCAGGCAACTGCTGTTGGTCTGGCCTCCGGCCCCCTTGAACGCCGGACTGAGAAACGCCATAGCATGAGGCGTATTCGTTTCATAGCGGCACACTTTGAGGTGGCACGAGACGCAAACTTTCGCCCCGGCATATTGCGGAGCGGCGCAGGAAACCCGGAAAAAAGCATCGGGATAGAGGGCGGCCACGCGGACGCTACCTTGGTAATTCGTCGCTTTGCCCAGCGCCTCCCACGGAGCGGTCAAATGGTTGGACTTTTGATGGATCTGATAATACGCCGGGGGGCCTTCCCAGGTCAGCTGCATCGCGTTGCTCCCTTTAGTGATTCCGGTCATCACTGGCAACCCCGGCATTCCGCCCGGCTGAGTCACACTCAAATGCTGCACCGCCTGGCTTCGGGCCAGCCCCAGCCAGATCAATGCCGCAATGAACAGAGCCCTTGCCCTTCCGCCCTTCCTGCCGCCCGTGCCCTGGCCCCCAGCCACAACGCCCCCAAAGACGGGCGCCCTAAGACTGCCGGTCGCAATCCCCGGCCCGCCGCGCGGAAAAATCGCTCGTGCTGCGATCACGCTCATAATTTATAGGTCAGGCTGGCCGCACCTCTCTCCGTCGGGCTGGAAACCAGGCTTCCAAACGCCCAAGGCCGCCGGGATCCGGAAGGCTCCACAAAGCCCTTTAAAAAAAGCCCCGGACCACCGAAAAGTGTAACCAGCCGGCGGCTTAGAACTTCTCGGAAATTGCCGCACTCTCACCAACCTTTGTTTGACCGTAAACCGCTCAGATGCCATCCGGCCGCCGGGGTGTGTCATGGGTTTGCCAAGACCTCAAGCAAACCTCGATATCCCGGCACAAAAGCGGCATCGGCGGAACATTTCAAAAATTGACAGATGCCAGACAGGCCGCAGTATTTGGGGGGAAGTTAAAAACAACATTATGACCAGAACCCCTCTTGAAAAATGTGGGTCCGCCAGAAGCGCAACCAAAAACAAAGCACCCTCCGTGTTTGTGCCGTCGCTCTGTTTCCTGCTGGGCTTGGGTTTGGGCGCCTTCTGGTTTTATCCGCGCAAATCCGGACACCCCCCTGAAAACCAAACCATCCGAATTTCCGGGCAAACCCGCTCCGTTCTGCGGCACTTGGGCGCTCCTGTCGAAATCCGTTTGTTCTCGCTGCTCCCCGCACCAACGGCACCGGAATCACTCCAGGCCTACAGCCGGCGCGTGGCGGCCCTGCTGAATTTGATCGGAAAGGAAAGCGCAGGCCTTGTAAAAACCAGCGTGCTGAGCCAGCCGACCCATGCCGCCGCCGCCGCCGCCGAAGGATTGACGGCGTTCAATCTGGAGAAGGGCGAGCCCTGTTTTCTTGGCATGACGCTGGTTTGCGCGGACCGCAAAGAATCCTTTCCCCGGCTCCAACCGGCATGGGAGTCGGCTCTTGAATCGGATCTGGCCCGGGCGCTGGAGCGATTGTCGGCACAGCGCACCATCCCCTTGCCCGGACCGGCACTGGATCCGGATGAAGTTGCCAGCGGCACGCTTGCCATTGGGCGCCTGATCCCCAACTTCAAGGAAATACCCTTTGATGAGTGTGTTCGTGCTTTGCGCGAGGCAGCCGGCAGAGATTTGGCGGAAGCCGGAGCTGAGATGGAAAAACAGATCAGCAAGGCTCAGCGCGCGCTGCAAAACGCACAGGAGGCCGATTCCCAAGCCGGGCAACTGGAGGCCAGGAGCCGGCTTCAAAAAACCCAGTTGGAACAGGCCGACAAACTCAAGCAAATCACCGCCCGGCTTCAATCACGCATCACCGTGTTACGACAACTCAAGAGCCCCGCGCCGGCCCAGCTTCCCAATTGATTCAGCTTCTCTCTTGAGTCCATGTCCGACCCGCGCACCCGCTGATGGATTCCGAGCCCCGGTTCAGACCTCCAGAGAGAAAGGTGCTTGTAAATCGCCCCTGTAGGACTGACTCTTCCGGAATGGGTAGTGGGGCTTATCGCCCCCGCCCTCAGACTTTATTCAAGCGCCGCTGGCACGGCCTGTTTCCAGATTGGTTTTGCCACCGGGTTTGCAGTTTAACAAGTCCGGTGACTGATTGGAGAGAAAATGAGCCTGTTGATTTTGCCTGTGTTTGCATACACCCTAAATCCTCTACCCGCAGGAGCCTGTGCTGCGGCAGAGCATTAGAGATAAGCAGGATCAACAAGGCCGATAGGGGTTTCAGCCGTGTGTTTTCATCCGCTGCAAACAGTGCGTGAGATAGGGCAGGAGTTGCTTCTTCCGCGAGACCACATCACGCATCTCAAACACCCCGGGCTCCACCGCGGGATAGTCCACCCGCTCGACAAATTCCTTCGCCCCGGCCACCAGCAGGAGTGAGCACTGGCCCACCACATCGGTGACCATGAGGGCGGAGAATACATATTTGTGCTCGGAGCGGTAACGCTCGAGAGCGCACAAGAGCTCGTCCTTGCGCTGCCAGAACTGGGTGAACCCGAGTTCCTCGATCTGCGCCACGCTAAAGACCGCACGGTTTTCGCGATACTCTTTACAATCCGTGGTGATAGCCTGCGGTCCCGGCTTGAGGGTGAGCAGCGAACCGGAGGCGAACAATTGGTCGGTGAACTCCCGGGCATTGACCTGAGCGATCTGCTCCAGCCTGGCGAGCACATCGGCATCCCGTGGCGTGGTCGTCGGGGATGTCAAATTCAGAGTGTCTGAAACCAACCCCGCCAAGAGTAAGCCGGCGATGGGCTTGGTCATCTCCACGCCGTGGCGGAAAAAACAGTCCGCAACGATCGTGCTCGTGGACCCCACAGGCTCGTTACGAAACAAAATCGGCTGCTGGGTCGTCAGCGAGCCTATCCGGTGATGGTCCAATATCTCCAGAATCTCCACCTCCTCGGCTCCCAGCACGGCCTGAGAAAGCTCGTTGTGATCCACGAGAATGAGCTTGCGGAGCACGGGCTTGAGAAAGTCGGTTTTGGAAAGCACCCCCACCGTGCGCCCCTCCGCATCCGTCACCGGAAAGGCGGCAAAGCCCGAGGCGGTGGCTTCCGCCTTGACCTCGCTGAGCGGCGCATCCTCGCGCAAGGTAAGAAATTCCTGGTTGAGCATGTGGCGGATGGCCACCGCCGCACGGCAAAGGGACGAGGTTGTCGCAGTGTCATGGGGAGAGGCGATAAGGCTGACGCGGTTGCGCCGGGCCGCATCGAGGGTTTTTGTCTCCACATCCAACCCGCCGGTGACGATAAGCACCCGCACCCCTTCGCGGATGGCCAGATTCTGAATGTCCCAGCGGTCTCCGACCACCACGGCAAGCTGGTTCCTGTCGTAGTTTTCCAAGCGCTGGGCAAAGGATTCCAACCCCATGGCCCCGATCATCAGGACAAGGTCTTCTTCACGATCCTCTTCGGGTCCGACCAGCAATTGGCCGCCAAGAGTGCGGGCCAGATTGGGCAGGGATGAAAGAACGCGGCGGGAGTCCATGAGTCGGTTTGTGACAGGGAAGAGAAACTTGCTCAGCTTGAAAAGTGACAGCAGCCCCAAGCAGCGTTGCTGGGCGTCCAGCACCGGAAGAATGCGCACATTATGCGAATCCATCAGCCCTAGCGCCTCGGCGGCAGTCGTCTCCGGTGTCACGCTCAGCACCTCGGTTTGCATGACATCGCGCACCTTGGGTGAGACATCCGACACGAATCGGGGCGCAGGCACCCCGAACGTCTTTAGCACAAAATCAATCCGGTCATTGGTGTCGCCACAACGCGCGGCCACTGCCCCGGGCATGCCGGTGAGGCGCTTGAATTCAGCATAGCCGATCGCCGAGCAGATCGCGTCCGTATCGGGATTCCGGTGGCCAATGACCAATACTTCGCTCATGAATGTTCAGCCATCCTAGTGAGGCGCAAGTCTGGTCGCAAGAAAAAGGGTTCGCACGCGGCCTGAAAGGCCCATTGCGCCGCGAATAAAAGCGGGTTGTCACCTGTGCGTTTTCATTGTCACAGCGCCCTAATTGCCGGCGACCGGCCGCGGGGTGAAAATTACGCATGCCTTCGGCGGCCGTTCCGCGAAAAATAAAAACTGACAACGAACGGGGTGAGCACTGCTGAATGTGCGACATAGCGACTGCCAGGTAGCGGCTTTTCGCCTGAAACTCGCGGGGCGTGGTCTTCAGACCGCTTGAACAGTCCTCCGTTTCACGGACGTAAAAAACATGCGGATAATGAGACGGCGCAGCCTGGCTTTTGTGCCGTTTTAAATTCCGAAACCACTCCAACTCACTCCACCACCGGTTTCGCAGATTTAGGCAGGATCGTTTCGATCTGCGCCATCCAGAACCAATTTTAGGCAATCATAAAAACCCGCGCCCCCCCCCTTGGACGGTAAAGGCAGGAACCGGGGTTATGGCAAAGGAAGGGAGATCCTTTCTATTTTCAAAGCTTTGCCGGTGAGAGCATCTATTTCAATAAGAGCGCCGTGAAGCAAGACACGGTTTTGGGCGACCTCAAAGCGCTGCGGCATGCCCGTCAGAAAACGTTTCAACACCGGATCCAACTCGCGCCCCAAAACCCCGTCATGCGGACCGGTGAACCCGGCATCGGTCAGATAGGCCGTGCCGCCGGGGAAAATCTGCTCGTCAGCCGTCTGGACATGGGTGTGGGTGCCGACCACCGCGCTGACCTGTCCATCGAGCATCCGCGCAAAGGCGATTTTTTCAGAGGTGGCTTCCGCGTGGAAATCGACAACCAGAATGGGGGTTTGTTCGCGCAGACGGCTTACCTCAGGGGGAGCAAGAAGGAACGGGTTTTCGAGTGGAGGCATGAAAGTGCGGCCCTGAAAATTCAAAACCGCTATCTGGGTCTTCAAGCCGGGGATCTCAAACACACCGCTGCCGCGCCCCGGAACCGCCGGGGGATAGTTCAACGGGCGCAGAAGACGGCTTTCCCCGGAAATCCATTCCACCACCTCCTTCTGATCCCAGAGGTGATCTCCGGTGGTGATCACGTCCACCCCGGTTGCGAACAATTCGGCAGCGATTCGGGGCGTGATGCCGCTGCCGCCGGCGGAATTTTCCCCGTTGGCGATGACAAAATCAATAGCCCTCTCCGCCCGCAGGACCGGGACCAAGGCGGCCACAATCCGGCGTCCTGGCTGCCCCACAATATCCCCGATGAAAAGCAGTTTCATCCCTTCAAAGTAGAGTTCAAACAGATCAAAGACACGCATGAAAAACACGGAACGGTAGCCGGTCTAGGATTAAGCCCCCCGAAAAACCGGTCGGTGAAGGTTCCCGGGCTGAGCGACATTTGAGAATGCCGCCATTTTAAAATTGCATTTTAATCGGCGCTCGCTTGTTATGGCACATGATCAATACTCGGCTGTCACGCTTGCTGTCGATAAGTTTTCTGGCTCTGTGTCTTGGCGGCCTTTCGGTTCGAGCCCATACCCCGGCGCAGGAAATGTCCGATGCGGCGCAGAATTTCCTGGCCGGACTGGCACCCGGACAAAAAGACAAAGCGACCTTTGAAATGAAGGATCCTGAACGGGAAGGCTGGAATTTCGTGCCTCTGGCGCGCAAAGGGCTGCCCATGAAGGAGCTTTCTCCCGCCCAGCGTTTGCTCGCCCATGCTCTCCTTGCCAGCGCCCTGAGCCAGCGGGGGTATATACAAGCCACCACCATCATGAGTCTCGAGGACATCCTACGGGAACTGGAACAAGGCCGCGGCCCGGTGCGCGACCCTGAACTCTATTACGTCTCGATTTTCGGACGACCCGCAGCGCAGCAAACTTGGGCTTGGCGCGTTGAAGGCCACCATCTTTCCCTGAACTTTGTCATCGTTGACGGAAAAGAGATCACGGTAACACCTTCTTTTTTCGGAACCAATCCAGGACAGGTGCGAGGAGGAGCGCGGACCGGCCTGAGGGTAATCTCCACGGAGGAGGATCTGGGGTTTGAACTGGTGCGCTCACTCAATGCCAGACAGCGGGAGTCGGCAATTTATTCCAACACCGCCCCGCGGGAGGTCATCACCGGCAACCTGAGGCAGGTTGAGGCTCTCCCGCCCAAAGGACTTAGTGCCGGAGATATGACATCCGCGCAGGTCAAGCTCGTCAGGCAAATCCTCCAAGAATACACGCGCCGCTACCGCCCGGAACTGGCCGAGGGCGACCTGAAGCGAATGGAAGAGTCGGGAATCAAAAAGCTCTTTTTCACCTGGGCCGGGGCTCTTGAACCGGGACAGGGGCATTATTACCGCGTGCAAGGTCCAACCTTTCTGTTGGAATTCGATAACACCCAGAATGACGCCAATCATATCCACACGGTCTGGCGCGATCTGGGCCGGGACTTTGGCCGGGACCTGCTGCGGCTGCACTATCAACAGATGCCCCACCCGGAATCCGGCGGCGGTGCCGGAGCGGTAAACAGCGGAAAATAGACCGCTTAAAAAAGCTTTCACCCCAATCCACCCGCCCCTAACTTTCAATCGTGAATCTGTCTCCCGGCACCACCGTGGCACTTGAAATTGAAGACATCGCCTTTGGCGGCGAAGGCGTTGCGCGTCTGGATGATTTTGTGGTGTTCGTGCCTTTTGTGGCGGTCGGGGAAACGGTGGAGGCCGAATTGGTGGAGGTGAAGAAGAGTTTTGCCCGGGCCCGATTGACTCGCGTGCTCAAGCCCGCGGCCCAGCGGGTGCGGCCGGAATGCCGTTTTTTTGGCGCCTGCGGAGGCTGCCAATACCAACATCTGGATTACGGCTCGCAGTTGCGGATAAAACACAAGCAGGTGGCCGACCTCTTCCACCGCATGGGCGGTTTTGACCAGTCGCTGGTCGCCCCGGTCGTCCCCTGCCCCCAACCCTATGGCTACCGGAACCGAATCATGATCCGCAGCCAGTGGAACAAGCCTAAACAAAAGCTGAACATCGGTTTTGTGCGGCACGACGGAGGGCTTGTGGAGGACCTGGACGAGTGTAAAATCGCCGAACCTGCCCTCAACGGGCAAATCCTGCATGTCAGGGCCAACCCGCCGCCCAAGGGTGGAATCAAGGTGGTTCTGCGCGTGCCGCCTGAGGGTTGGCAAGTGCCGCCACATTCCTTTTTTCAAAACAACTTCTTTCTGCTCCCCAAACTCGTCGAGACGGTGCGCCAATGCCTGGTAAACGGCGGCACACGGCACCTGCTGGATTTATACTGCGGGGTGGGTTTCTTTGGCATCGAGCTGGCCGGTGCCGTGGATTCCTTTGCGGGTGTGGAATATGACAAGCCGGCGATCCGGGCGGCGCAGCAGAATGCGGCGGACCGGGGGATTACTAACGGCGAATTTCTGGCAGCCAAGGTTGAGGACGTCCTCCCCACCCTGCTTAAACGCTTTTCCTCAGAACAAACCACCGTTTTAATCGACCCCCCGCGCAAGGGGTGTTGGCCTGAGATTCTGGAGCTTTTACGCAGCAACCGGCCCGCGCAACTCATTTATGTCTCCTGCCATCCCGCCACCATGGCAAGAGATCTGAAAATTCTCTGCGCCGACGGTGTTTACCAACTGGCCGGAGTCACCCCTTTGGACATGTTCCCGCAGACCCAGCATGTGGAATGCGTGGCCGATTTGCGGCGCGGTCCAAATTGAGTCCGATCACACCCAGCCGCACCAGCCCCAGCCCATCATGCAAACCACACCCGAACGCCAAAGAAAATTCCCCTCCGACATTCTTCCATGGCTGCTGATGGCCGCCACTCTGGCCTTGTACTTGGGCACCCTGAACCCATGGATTTCGCTTAACAATTTATTCCAGGTCGCCAAGGGAACCGGCTGGCTGGACGGCATGCAATCAGGGGTCACCGCCTACAGACCGGTCTATGCGCTGCTGACCTGGCCCCTGCACGTGGTGCCGGCCCGCTGGATGCCGCTTGCACTAAACCTTATCTCCGTAGTTTGCACTATCACCAGTGTAGGATTGCTGGCGCGCAGTGTGGCCTTGCTTCCCCATGACCGGACTCATGAGCAACGGCAACGCGAAAAAGGCTCCGGTGCCATCCTTTCGATCTCCGCAGCCTGGCTTCCCGTGGTGTTGGCCGTGTTTGCCTTTTCAATGCAGTTGAGCACATGGGAAAACGCCACCACGGGTGCCAGTGAAACCGTCGACCTGCTCCTGCTGGCCGGGGTCGTGGCCTGTTTGCTGGAGTTCCGGATCCGCGAGCGCGACTCCTGGCTGGCTGGGGCGGCGGCCATCTACGGCATAGCCATGACCAACAACTGGCTGATGATTCTCCTGCTGCCCGTGTTCATCACTTCACTCATTTGGCTGAAGCGGGCTGATTTCTTCGCGCCCAGATTCCTTTTGCCAGTAGCCCTGTGGGGGATGGCAGGGCTGGTCTGCTTCTATCTCTTGCTGCCGCTGGCCCACACCCTCTCTGGCGAGGCCGGACCGACATTCTTGCAGGTTTTGAAGATGAATCTGGGATCGCAAAAAACCGTGCTGCAAAGTTTTGTTCAGCGGGTGCCTGGCAACATCCTCATGCTGCTGGCCATCACCTCACTCCTGCCCCTGCTGCTGGTCAGCATCAAATGGGCCTCCCACTTTGGCGACCCGAGCCGGCTGGGCACTTTACTGACTACGGCGATCCTGCATTTTGGGCATGCCGCCTTTTTTGCCACCTGCCTCTGGGAGGCATTCGACCCCGCCTTCAGCCCCCGGCACATAGGTTTTCCAAACCCAGCCCTGACGTATCTTGGGGCTTTGTGCATCGGCTATTTTGCAGGCTATTTCCTGCTCGTTTTCCAACCCCGAAAACTGGAATGGAATGAGCAGGATCCGCCTTGGCAAAGGCACTTGCACCGGCTTTCCCTGGGGCTGGTCTGGGGGGCGCTGTTGCTGATTCCGGCCGGGCTGGCCTGCAAAAACCTCCCTCAAATCCGCATGACGAACGGGCCCGCACTGATGAACTACGCCGCCTCATTAAGCGACTGCCTGCCCCCCAGCGCTGCGGTTCTGAGCGACGACCCACGCAAACTGGTGCTGCTTGAGGCATGGAGCGAAAGGACGGGCCAAACAAAAAAACGGCTGTTTCTCGACACCCAATCCCTCCCCGAGCCCGGCTATCATCGCACTCTCCAAACCCGCCACCGGGGGATATTCCCGGTTTTAACCAAGGCAGGCCAGACTGAAGCGTTGACGGATGTGGCTCTGCTCAATCTGGCTGTTGCAATCTCCGAGAAGGTACCGCTTTATTATTTGCATCCCAGCTTTGGCTATTACTTCGAGGCATTCTACGCCAACCCGGCCGGTTTTGCGTTCAAATTGGAACGCTATCCCACCAATTCCCTGACCGGCGAGCCTCTTTCCGGCACCGCTTTGGCAGAGCAGCAAAAATTCTGGGCTGAGCGTACCACGACCCTCAAAGGGCTGCTGCCTTTTATCAGTCCCCCGGCAGTCGGGGTTCAGCCGGGTTTGCAAGAGCAGCTTCTCAAGCGCCTGCATATTCCCTTCGAACCCAACGCCACAGCAGCAATGCTGGGAAACCTCTACTCCCAAACCCTCAACAACTGGGGCGGTTGCCTGCAAATGGCCGGGAAATTCACCGAGGCCGGGAGCTGCTTCGATCTCGCGCTGCTGCTCTATCCCGACAACGCCGCGGCCCGTATCAATCTCAAGTTCAACGAATCCCTTCTTTCAGGTCGGACTCCGGCCCTCGAGTCGGCCCGTGCGATTGAAGATGAGCTGGGCAAATACCGGAACCTGCAGGATGCACTGCGCGACAGCGGTTCCTTCTATGACCCCACCCACTGCTTCGGACTAGGCCTCATTTATGCCCAAACCGGCCTCTATCGTCAATCCGCCCAGCTGTTGGAGCGGGTGCGGCTGCTGATACCTGATAACGCAGCCGCCCGGTTCTGGCTGGCCCGGCTTGAACTTCTGGCACGGGCGCCCGAGCGCGCCTTGAAACTGATTTCCGAGATCAAACCCCATGGCGCGGCGTTGGAAAGCTCCGGGCTGGGTAAGCTTGATCTTCTACAACTCGAAACCATGGCTCTCTTCTCAGCCAACCGCCCCTCCCAAGCTGAATCGTTGCTGCTCAAAGCTATCCAAGATGCACCCAACGACACCAACGTGCTTGCCTTGGTGGTAAAGATGTCCACCGGCTTCAGGCAATACACCAACGCCTTGCGGGCCGTCCAGCGCCAACTCGCCCTCAATCCCAACGACACCGAGGCTCTGGTCAACTCTGGATTCATCCACATTCAGGCCGGTCAATTTGCCGAGGCAGTCGCCCCCCTGACACGGGCTCTGACTCTGGACACCAACAATCACACCGCCCAGCTCAACCGCGCGATTGCCTATCTGAGTTCCGGCCAACTCGAACCTGCCCGGAGCGACTACGCCGCCTTGAAAAAACTCTATCCCAAAGCGTATCAGGTCGATTATGGGCTGGCCGACGTGGCTTGGCGGAAGCAGGACACCAACACCGCCATCCATTATTACGAGTCCTATCTGGCCAACGCCCCCACCAATTCAGAGGAATTCCTCACGATCAGCAACCGTCTGGCCCAGCTTAAACCCCGCTCGCCTTAGACCGCCCCATGCGCGTCTCCCATGTCATCACCCGGTTGACTGTCGGGGGTGCCCAGGAAAACACCGTCGCCTCTGTCTTGGGACTGCAAGCCCAGGCAGGAATGCAAGTGGACCTCATCACAGGCCCGTCCACAGGGTCGGAAGGCTCTCTGGAACACGCTTTTCTCGGGTGCCCGGAACGTCTCACCCTGGTGCCGCAACTGGTGCGCCCGATCCATCCATTCGCGGATTGGCTTGCTTTGGGGGCACTCACGAAAATCTTCCGGCGGACCCGGCCTGACTTGGTTCACACCCATAGCGGCAAAGCAGGAGTGCTCGGGCGGCTGGCTGCCCACCGCGCCGGAGTGCCGGTCATCGTCCATACCATTCACGGCCCGTCTTTCGGCGCTTTCCAGGGCTCTCTCTCAAACGCTATCCTCCGCGCCGCCGAGCGCCGCGCTGGAGCGGTCACGACACATTTTGTCTCCGTCGCAAATGCCATGACCCGCCAGTATCTGGCTGCGGGCATTGGGCGGATGGATCAATACACCACCATCCGCAGCGGGTTCGATCTTGCCCCCTTTGCCGCCGCGCGCAACGACCCCGGGTTGCGCGCCCGCTGGGGCATTGCGCCGGAGGACATCGTCATCACCAAACTCGCGCGGCTGGTGCCCCTCAAAGGCCACACAGACCTCTGGACGGTGGCACCCTCGATTGTGGCCCAAAACCCCAGGATCCGGTTCCTTCTCATCGGTGACGGAAAACTGGGGCCGGAATTCCAGTACGATGCCCGGCGCCGGGGCCTGGCGCGTCATTTTATTTTCACCGGCTTGATTCCACCCGATGAAGTGCCATCACTTCTTGGCATTACCGACCTCTTGGTTCATCTCTCTTCGCGCGAAGGTCTGGCCCGCGCGTTGCCGCAAGCCCTTGCCGCCGGCCGGCCGGTGGTGGCTTATGACTGCGACGGGGCGGCAGAGGTGTGCCTTGAAAACAAAACCGGATTCCTGCTGAGGGCCGGGGATTTAGCCGCGCTAAGCGCACGGCTGCTGCAACTGGCCGGAGATCCGGCCCTGCGGGCGCGATTGGGCGGTTACGGCCAAAGTCTGGTCAGCCGACAATTCGCACTTCCCGACATGGTGGATGCGCTGCGCCGTCTTTATCTTCAGCTGGGCCATCGGACCGCCTGAGCCATGAAGTTCCCCTTTGATCTCTGCCTCCTTGCATTCGCAGGCGCATTTGTCGGCTCCCTGATATCACTGCCCTTATGGCGCCGCTGGTGCCTGCGAACCGGGCATGTGGACGATCCAGGCCACCGTAAAATCCAGACCGCTCCCGTGCCGCTGGCAGGGGGACTTGCCGTGCTTACGGGTCTGCTCCTGCCGCTGGCAGGCGGCTCGGCTCTGCTATTTTCCCGTGCCGGTTCGGGGCTGCAGCCCCTCCAATACGGCCTGGAACATCGGGGGGGGCAGATGCTCGCTCTGGCGGTCGGGGCGGCGGCTATTTTCACTCTCGGCTGGCTGGACGATCATCGCGAGTTGAAACCGCTGCCCAAGTTTCTCGGACAACTCCTGGTCGCCCTGCTGGTCGCCAGCGCCAGCAAACGCGCCACGCTCTTTGTCCCCAGCCTCCTTTTCAGCTACATCATCACCATTTTGTGGATTCTAACCCTGATCAACGCCTTTAATTTCATGGATAACATGAACGGCTTGTGCACCGGTCTGGGGGCGATCGCGGCACTGCAGTTCGCTGTCTTTTCTGGCCTGCACGGGCAATATCTCATCACCTTGGTGGCACTGGTTACGGCAGGAGCCCTGCTGGGATTTCTGCCGCACAATTTTCCGGGGGCCCGGGCCTTTTTGGGTGACGCCGGCAGCCACCTCGTAGGCTATCTCATGGCGGTGCTCGCCCTGTTGCCCCATTTTTACACGCGCCAAAACCCCAGACCGTGGGCGGTCCTCAGCCCGCTGGCAATTCTGGCGGTGCCTCTTGCCGATCTGGTCTGGGTGGCGCTCTGGCGATGGCGCAACGGCAAACCGTTTTACCTCGGAGACACCAACCACCTCTCCCACCGGCTCGTGCGACTGGGACTCTCCCGCAGCCGGGCGGTGCTGGTCATCTGGTTGATCGCTGCCGCCTTGGGCTCATTGGCTTTTTTTTGACCCGCCCCGGCATCCTTCAGAGTCCCGTCGGTTTGCTGGCCGCGATCGCCTCGGAAAACAAGTTCAAAACCTGCGCCCGGGACAATGCGCCCACCAACGTTTTTTCAACACTTGAGCTGACCACCGGAATGTTGCGCAACTCACTGCCCAGCACCACCGGCAGCGTGTCCAAAAGACGTTGCCGGGGCGTCACAAAGTCCCGTGCCGGGCGCATAACATCGGAGGCGATGACCGCGATAAGTTCGCCGCCCGAGTTGAGATGCTCCTTTAAATCCTGAAGTGCCACCAGGCCGGTCAACTGCCGTTGCGCATTGACCACCGGCAGAAAATTATAGGGCACGGTCAAAAACCGCTCGGCCAGTTCCTTGAACGAATCGGTCTCCAGCACCGGATCCACCGGCGGCCCCATCAGGTCGCCAACCGTGCGCGCCGTGGCAGTGCCCGGCCGGGTTGTTTCCTGCATGGCCTCCAGCCCCTTGTGCCGCAGCGGCCCGGTATAGATTGATTCGGAATGTATCCGGCGCGCGACAAGCACCGAAACCACGCAGACAAGCATCAGAGGCGGCATGATCGAATAATCCATGGAAATTTCAAAGATCATGATCATCGCCAGCAAGGGGGATCTGGTGGTGGCCGAGAGGAGCCCGCCCATTCCGACCAAGGCAAACGCCGTGACAGGCAAGCCCGCAGCCCAGCCTGCTTGGTGCAACACAAGCCCGAAACCGGCACCCAAACCTGCGCCCAGGAAGAGCGTCGGAGTAAACACTCCTCCAACCGCCCCCGAGCCCACGGTGGCCAACGTGGCCACAAGCTTGGCCATCCACAATCCGGCCAGAAATATCAAGGGCGAAAGGCCAGGCACTTCCCTCCCTTGGAGAATCCGGTTGGTCACCAGATAGCCGTTACCCCAGACCCCCGGATACCAAAGCGCCAAAACACCCACGATCAATCCGCCCAAAGTGAGTCGAACATAAACCGGCGTCTTCATCCCGATGAACGCCTGATCGCTGAATCGCAGCAACTTCAGGAAAACCGCGCCCACCCCGCCGCAGACGGCACCCAAGAGCAGAAACCAGGGCAGCTGCCCGACACTGCTGAATTCAAAGGGGACTGGTGCATACCATGATTTGATCCCGGAAAAACTGCGGGTGGTCAGTGTCGCAATAACAGAGGAAAACACCAGCGGACCAAAGTGGTTCATGGAAAAATTACCCAGCACGATCAGCGCCGCAAAAACAGCCCCGGCCACCGGCGCATTATAGGCGGCGGCTATACCTGAGGCCGCTCCGCATCCGACCAGCAGCCGCAACCGATAGGGCGGCCAGTTCGCCAGCTGGCCCGTCTTCGATGCCAGAGTGGCGGACATTTGGACAATGCCACCCTCGCGCCCGAGGGACCCGCCCGTCCCCAGACTGACCAGGGAGGAAATAAATTTAATCAGGCTGCTGCGCAGGGGTAACTTGCCATCCCCCGCAACCACCACCTCCAGCAGGTTGGTGGACCCCTGCGGCCCGACCAAACGGAGACCCCAGTAAAGAACCAACCCTGCAACCAATCCCCCCAAGGCCGGCAGTAGCAGCCGCCCCGAGCGGCCCATCATTTCGGCAACCTCCACCGGATCTCCCGCGCGGTGAAGGAACAGTCTTTCCACCCAATCCAGCGCGCGGTAGTGCAGGAGGTTGACCAAGCCACCCAAAACCCCCACCCCGCCTGCAAGCAAAAGGTGAAAAGCCTCCTCACTGAAACTAAGATGCTCTCGAACCCGAAGCAGCCGGAACCAATGCAGCCGCACCAAGCGGCCGGCCCTGTGAAAGGATGGACGCATCCCTGAATACATACCGGCACTCTACCCTAGCGCGCCAGATTTGACGAACGCCCCCCCGGCAAAAACAACTAAGAACCAATGGAATCAACCCGGAGTTTTGGCGCTTCTGCCCTCAATGAAGAACGCTTTCAAGCCATGCCCCCACCACTACCCCGCCGCAGGATATCGCTGCAACCGCTAATCGTTTCGTCGGCACCGATCCATCATGCTCCGGGGGTCGGGATTGTTTGTTTGGCTGTTGAACGGGTCTATAAAAGGGCCGCGCATGCTTCATCTCTTACTTGGCGCGGCGAATGCCGTCCCCCTGTATGACCAAGCACCACAAGGACAGAGCCTATGACTTGGGTGTGCCGATCGGCGTGTTGACCGCAGAACTGCGGCACAGCAACTGGGCCAAGGACCGTATGCAGCGCGGCATAAAACCGCCGAAAAACAGGATTCAACCCATGTGGCGGAGCCACTGTCATTGGCTGAAATTCGGTAGGAAACCCCGCATTTCTGGCGTAAAAATCAAATAAAGGGTTGGTATGACGTGAGAAAAACAGAGATTCTTTAACAAAACAGCATTATTCGCTTGGCGAACGCACGAAAAACCGCTTTGATTGGCTTGTCAGCACGTCCTTTAAACAAAAAACCAAACTGTAATCATTATGGCAAAAGCACTCACCAAAAAAGCACTCACCAAATCCCAAATCGCCGCTGAGGTCGCCACCCACAGCAACATCAGCAAAAAAGCCGCTCTAGACATCATCGACTTTATTGCGCAACTGGCTTACAAGCATGCCAAGAACAGCTTCACCTTGCCCGGCTTGGGCAAGTTGGTCTTGGTCGACCGCAAAGCACGCATGGGGCGCAACCCCGCCACCGGCGAATCCATCAAGATCAAGGCCAAGCGCGTCCTGAAATTCCGTGTGGCCAAGGCCGCAAAAGACGCCATCCTCGGCACCAAGTAACTCCCTCTTCTCGTTATACCGACTCAAGGCACCCTTGCAAAACATGGGTGCCTTTTTTGTCCTCTTTGGCAATGGTCTGGTTGTTTTCCATTGGGCGGGATCAAGGTCCGATCCACCGAGATGGAAAAATGTCGGACTTGAAACGTTCCTGGTTCCTATGTCCACAGGCCTTTTGAACAGTCCTTGGAACTTGTTGTTGAGTCCTTCAATCGGCCCAATGGTTAAGCCATGCAAGAGGAAAGTCAGGATGTCACCCGGGTGAGCCTTGCACAGCCGAGCCCACTTCCTAACCGGCGCCAAGCGCTGCGAATGCCCCAACCATACCATTCCCAGAGATAGCGCTCATAGTTCTGCCCAGGCCCATCCCTTTTTCATCGACACACAAACGCTCAATCACCGCCGGCACCATTTCCCACCGGGGGGGGGCCATGCCTCAGGGTGCGCAGATTTCCTGATCAGGAAGATTCAAAGGGCTTGCCCCGCGATTTTGTTCGTTTACGGCCAACCATGATCATGCTGCCTGTTGGGATGACCGGAGTGATCCCCCTTCAGAGCAGCACCAATCTCGTCCGATGGCACGACGACTAGTTGGCGACGTGGAATCACGCCACGTGGATGAATTTTCAGCTCAAAGGCTACCTGGAGGAGATCTTCACGATCACCACTCCTATGATGGAGCGCGTGGTGCTGTCGCGTTTACTAAGCGGTGTGTTTTTTGGTTTCGGTGTTTTTGGCTTTGAAGCTGTGGAAGGATGCGTGACGGATTTATTTCATGTGCCACGTGCACAAGGATTAGCGATAGCGTTTGGAGGCGATTTCAGCTTGATTTGGAGGCAGTTCAGGGGGCTCTGCTCTCTGGAGATGCGTTTTATCTGTCTTTTGGAAAACTCTTGCCAAGAGCAGTCGGGATATGCGCTTGATCTTGAT
>Ga0114958_10000304_pt1 | contig 42501 bp, 39 predicted proteins | sample C_130208_EF_Meta_FD_89577 | JGI IMG/M metagenome (GOLD analysis project Ga0114958, IMG submission 89577) | Freshwater microbial communities from Lake Croche, Canada to study carbon cycling - C_130208_EF_MetaG | ecosystem: Environmental > Aquatic > Freshwater > Lake | place: Lake Croche, Canada... | reverse complement strand
GTTTTATCTGATATTTTAGGTGATGAAGATCATTTAGGAGATATGGATTTCAAAGTAACTGGAACTTCAGAAGGAATTACAGCTTGTCAAATGGACATCAAAATTGACGGATTGAAATATGAGATTATGGAAGCTGCATTGGCTCAAGCCCGTGACGGTCGTTTGCATATTCTTAAAATACTTACTGATACACTTGCATCTCCAAAAGAAGATGTTAAGGAATATGCTCCAAAAATTATCACTAGAACAATTCCTGGTAACTTTATCGGAGCGTTGATTGGACCTGGAGGAAAAGTGATTCAAGAATTACAAAAAGCTACTGGAACAACTATCGTAATCAATGAAGTGAATGAGCAAGGAGTAATTGAAATTTTAGGAACTGATCCTGCTGGAATTGCAGCGGTATTAGCTAAAATTGAATCAATTACTTTCAAACCTCAAATGAACGAAGCATACGAAGTGAAAGTAATTAAAATGCTTGATTTTGGTGCGGTTGTAGAATATACAGCAGTTCCTGGAAACGAAGTATTGCTTCACGTATCTGAGTTAGCTTGGGAACGTACTGAAAATGTTTCTGATGTAGTGAATATGGGCGACGTGTTTATGGTGAAATACTTAGGTCTTGATCCAAAAACTAGAAAAGAAAAAGTTTCTAGAAAAGCATTATTGCCAAGACCTCCACGTGAGTCTTAAAAGAGAGTAATCTGATCTTAGTTACTAAATAAAGGTTCTATAGAAAATCCCGTTTCATTCATTTGAAACGGGATTTTTCGCTTTATTAAATTTATTTATACTTTTTTTGTAACTTTTTTGAAACTCCCAACGTATAATCACTTGTACACTTAAAATTGAGGAGACACAACTATGAGACAACTTAAAATCACCAAGCAGGTAACCAATCGTGAAACTGCATCATTAGACAAGTATTTACAGGAAATTGGTAAAGTAGATTTGATTACTGCTGATGAAGAAGTAGAATTAGCACAAAAGATAAAAGCCGGTGATCAAGCAGCCCTAGAAAAATTAACGAAAGCCAATCTACGTTTCGTGGTTTCGGTAGCAAAACAATATCAAAATCAAGGTTTAACTCTTCCCGATTTAATTAACGAAGGAAATTTAGGTCTTATAAAAGCAGCGCAACGTTTTGATGAAACTCGTGGCTTCAAATTCATTTCGTATGCTGTATGGTGGATTCGTCAATCGATTTTACAAGCTTTGGCGGAACAATCTCGTATCGTTCGTTTGCCTTTGAACAAAATTGGTTCTATTAATAAAATCAATAAAATGTACGCTTTGTTAGAGCAATCTAACGAAAGACCTCCAACAGCAGAGGAAATTGCCAAAGAATTGGACATGACCGTAAATGATGTAAGAGAATCTATGAAAAATTCTGGTCGCCACCTTTCGATGGATGCGCCACTTGTTGAAGGAGAAGATTCAAATCTTTACGATGTATTGCGTTCAGGTGAATCGCCAAATCCAGACAGAAACTTAATTCAAGAATCTTTACGTACCGAAATTGAGCGTTCATTGGAAACATTAACACCAAGAGAAGCCGATGTGGTTCGTTTGTATTTTGGTCTTGGAGATCAACACCCAATGACATTAGAAGAAATTGGAGAAACTTTCGACCTAACTCGCGAACGCGTTCGTCAGATTAAAGAAAAAGCAATCCGCAGATTGAAACATACTTCAAGAAGCAAAATATTAAAAACCTATTTAGGATAAAATAGTCGAAAGTCTTAAAGCCAAAAGTCAAGCTACATTAGGATTTTTGACATTTAATTTTCAACTACTATAATTAACGACGGTCTGATTAACTGTTCGTTTTTTGATTGATGATTGAAACTCCGGCTGATTACCGGAGTTTTATTTTAAACCTCATTCCAAAAAGGATAGTTTCATAACTTTGCGAAAAACTTTGTAAACTTTGCGGTTAAAATTCTACTTTTGCAAAAACAACAAACAATGAAAAATACAATTATTGCCCCATCCGTTCTTGCTGCTGATTTCGCTAATTTGCAACGCGACATCGAAATGATTAATAATTCCGAAGCCGATTGGTTTCATATTGATATTATGGATGGCGTATTTGTTCCTAATATATCCTTTGGAATGCCTGTTTTAGAAGCTATTTCAAGACATGCAAAAAAAACAATTGATGTACATTTAATGATTGTTGATCCAGATCGATATATTAAAACATTTGCTGAATTAGGCGCAAATATTCTATCTGTACATTACGAAGCTTGTCCCCATCTTCATAGAACACTTCAAGCCATCAAAGCAGAAGGAATGAAAGCTGGTGTAGCTTTAAATCCACATACGAATATCGATTTATTAGAAGATGTAATCAACGATATTGATATGGTTTGTATTATGAGTGTGAACCCCGGTTTTGGTGGACAATCGTTTATTGAAAACACGTATACAAAAGTTAGAAAATTAAAAGAATTAATTACCAGAAAGGGAGCTAATACAATTATAGAAATTGACGGTGGAGTAACGAATAAAAATGCCAAACAACTTGTAGAAGCTGGAGCCGATGTTCTAGTAGCGGGAAGTTTTGTATTTAAAGCAGCAAACCCAACGGAAACAATTACTGATTTGAAGAAATTGACTTCGTTTTAAGAAAACACAATATAGTTTTACACAAAAAATGCCTCGCAAAAACTTGCGAGGCATTTATATTTTTACCCTTTGTCAAAGTTTTAAACTTTGACAAAAGTTTTTTAAAACTATTTCAAAGCTTCTACTTTAGCTTTAACATCTTCTAAAGAACCTTCAAAAACTTGAGTGTTTTCGTTTCCTTTTTCAGAAGTTGTAATAGTAGCTTTTGCTTTTCCATTCGTGTTGATGATTTCAATTTTTACCATTTTGGGAGCCCCTTTTTCAGCACAACATTCCATTTTTTCGTCAGAAGCTATGAATTTTCCAGCAGCATCATAATGAGACAAGCACATTTCTTTTTGCTCTGGAGAACATTTTAAACTATCGCACATGGAAGCACATTCTTCTTTAGTCATCGTAGCACATTTACTCCTATCGCATTTGCCTATCATAGTCCCTTTTGCACATTCCATTTTCATTATCATAACTTTTGGAGCGTTGTGAGTTCCATTTCCTAAAATTGGCGCAATTACCAATCCTATTAAACAAGTCAATTTAATTAAAATATTCATTGAAGGTCCTGAAGTATCTTTGAAAGGGTCTCCAACAGTATCTCCAGTTACAGCTGCTTTGTGTGCGTCTGAACCTTTGTATGTCATTTCTCCATTAATTAGAACTCCTGCTTCAAAAGATTTTTTTGCATTGTCCCAAGCACCACCAGCATTGTTTTGGAAAACAGCCCAAAGCACACCAGAAACGGTAACTCCAGCCATATAACCCCCTAACATTTCAGCAATTAATTGGTTGTTGTCTCCGTAAACTAATTTACCTAAAAGTACGATTGCAATTGGAAAACCAATAGTCAAAACTCCAGGCAACATCATTTCGCGTAAAGCAGCTTTTGTAGAAATATCAACACATTTAGCATATTCAGGTTTCCCTGTACCTTCCATAATTCCTGGAATTTCTCTAAACTGACGACGCACTTCGTACACCATATCCATTGCCGCTTTTCCAACAGAATTCATTGCTAATGCAGAAAAAACTACTGGTATCATTCCACCAACAAATAACATTGCCAATACTGGTGCTTTGAAAATATTGATTCCGTCGATTCCTGTAAAAGTTACATAAGCAGCAAACAAAGCCAATGAAGTTAATGCAGCAGAAGCGATTGCAAAACCTTTTCCTGTTGCAGCAGTTGTATTTCCAACTGAATCCAAAATATCAGTTCTTGTACGAACTTCTTTTGGTAATTCACTCATTTCAGCAATTCCACCTGCATTATCAGAAATTGGTCCGAAAGCATCAATGGCTAATTGCATCGCTGTTGTAGCCATCATCGCCGAAGCTGCTAAAGCTACTCCGTAAAATCCTGCAAATGCATAAGAAGACCAGATTGCTGCTGCAAATAAAAGTACGGTTGGGAACGTAGAAATCATTCCTGTTGCCAAACCTGCAATTACATTTGTTCCTGCTCCAGTTGATGATTTTTGTACAATTGCCATAACTGGTTTTGTACCTAATCCTGTGTAATATTCTGTTACAGATGATATAGTTGCTCCAACAACTAATCCTACGATTGTTGCATAGAACACTCTCATTGAAGAAATGTCTTTAATTCCTTCTCCGAAGAAACTCATTTTCATTGTTTCTGGCAACATATATTTTACTAAAACATAACAAGCAATTGCTGTTAATGCAATAGAAATCCAGTTTCCAATGTTTAATGCTTTTTGAACTTGTGGTTCTTTAGCGTTATCATCCGATATTTTTACAACCATTGTTCCGATGATAGAGAATAAAATTCCGAAACCAGCAATTGCCATTGGCAATAAAATTGGTCCAATTCCACCAAAAGCATCTTGAATGTTTCCACCCATATCTTTAATCACATAATTTCCAAGAACCATTGCAGCAAGAACAGTTGCAACATAAGAACCAAATAAATCGGCACCCATTCCGGCAACATCACCAACGTTGTCTCCAACATTATCTGCAATTGTAGCAGGATTTCTTGGATCATCTTCTGGAATACCAGCTTCCACTTTACCCACTAAATCAGCTCCAACATCGGCAGCTTTGGTATAAATACCACCACCAACACGAGCAAACAAAGCGATAGATTCTGCTCCAAGAGAGAACCCAGCTAATGTTTCCAAAACTTTGGTCATGTCTTCTGTAGAAGTCCAAACTCCACCCATGAATAAATTATATAAGATGATAAAGAAACCTGTTAAACCTAAAACGGCTAAACCTGCAACTCCTAATCCCATAACTGTTCCACCACCAAAAGAAACTTTTAATGCTTGTGGCAAACTTGTTCGAGCGGCTTGAGTTGTTCTTACGTTTGTTTTAGTTGCAATTTTCATTCCCATATTCCCAGCTAATGCTGAAAAGAAAGCTCCGAAAATAAATGCTACTACTATTAATATATGTGTAGTTGGAACCACAAATGAAATTCCAGCCAAAACAATACTTGCTAAAACAACAAATATTGCCAATAACCTATATTCTGCTTTTAGAAACGCTAATGCTCCTTCATAGATGTAATCTGAAATCTCTTTCATTTTACCATCTCCGGCATCTTGCTTTAAAACCCAGCTCCTTTTGATTAACATAAAAGCTAATCCAATTAATGCCATTACTATTGGCATGTAAATCATTATTGTATTCATAATTTAAATATTTGGTAATAAAAGTACAAAATCAAGGTTGTAAACGTACAAAATTGAAACTAAAAAAGCAATGTTCAAACTAGAACATTGCTTTTTATATAAAAACAGTTTATGAAAATTATTTAATACTGAACAAACCAATAGGTTTATTTGGAATTTGCTCAAATCGTTCCGTACATTCAATAATAATATCATGAGCTTCTTTCAAGTCTCCCCAACCTCCAACATCTACAACTTTATTTTCAAGATCTTTATAAACAAGGAAAAAATGTTCAATTTCTTTAAGTAAATGGGGATTAATATCAGAAAGATTTTCTAAAGAATTCCATATTGGATCAGAAACAGGTACACAAATTATTTTTTCATCTGGTCCTTTATCGTCCGCCATGTGAAAAACCCCAATTGGCTTAACTTCCATAACACATCCTGGAAATGTAGGTTCATTAATCAATACTAAAACATCTAATGGATCACCATCCAAGGCTAAAGTTTCTGGAATGAAACCATAATCAGCTGGATACATCATAGATGAAAACAACATTCTATCAAAACGCATTCTTTTTATTTCGAAATCATATTCATATTTATTTCTACTCCCTCTTGGTATTTCAATTAATACATCAAAAGATTTAAGCTTAGCTGCTGTCATTATTTATTTGCTTTTTTAATTTTGAGTGCAAAAATAAGCATTCATAAGCCTTTTTCAATGTTAAATAATCATATTTTTATATGAATTTGCAATTTATATTCAATATAAGACTTTTATAGTCCTTTTTTTAAACAACATTCAACATATTAGAAAGAATAGACTTTTTATAGTCCAACAATTTATTGAAAGTGAAAAATTTATAAAATAAATTCAATAATCTTTAAAATCTATGATTTAGTATTTTTAAAGCGCCTTTTATAAAATAACCTCCAATTTTGAATTATCCAGATATATAACTACAAAAAGGCAATTTATTTAAAAAATAAACAATAAAAGTAGAGAGAATTAAACAGGTTAATGAAGTTAATGGGATAGAAAAAATGGGATTCATAAAGCTATAATCCATTCCTGATTTTGATAAAAACTGTAAAATCAGCACATGAACCAAATAGATTCCGTAGCTATATTTACCAATAAAATCTATAATTTTTAAACCGACTGGATTTGTGAAAGTCCAATTTTTAAAAAGAACAAATATCCCAATTGAAGCAATCAATGTGTTGGGTGATAAATAATCATAAAAGTATTCATTAAACTTTCCTTCCTTAAAAGTTAGGAAATAAGTGCCTAGAATTGTTATTGTAATCCCCACAAAAAAAAGTAAAAAAGACCCTATTTGGATTGTTTTACGACTGAAGTTAAATTTTTTAATGGATAAATAATACCCCAAAACTAAATACCCGATGAAATCTGAAAAATAAGACAAATCGACTTCAGTATTAAATTTTTCAAGAAACGGTTGATTTAAAAGTATAGCAATCCCCCAAATTATTAAAAAATATAAAATCTCTTTTTCGTTACAATTTTGAACCCATTTACTTAAAATTGGAATAAAAAGATAAAGTCCAATAACCATATAAATGTACCATAAATGAACTGAAGCTCCCATTCTAAACAAATCAAAAACGAATGTTCCAATTTCAAGAGCATTCATGGTAGGAGCTTGGATGAATTTTACGTTCAAAGCAAATAGAATATAAACACAACTCCAAAACAAAAAAGGAAGAATAATTCTTGAAAATCGCTTAATTAAAAAGTCTTTTAGCTCATACTTTTTAGGCAATAATAAAGCACCTGTTAACATCACAAAAACGGGCACACAGAAACGGAGAGAACCATCATATATATTTCCTGTCCACCAAACAAAACTCGAAACAGAGCCATACAATCCTAAAATTTGACCTGAAACATGTAAAAAAATCACGCTGATTGTTGCCAAAACCCGAAGATTATTTGTCCAATTTAGTTTGTTTTCTTGCTTCCCTTTTTCCATGTTAATTTTACTTATTTCTATCAAAAAAAGCAAATATAACTACTATTAGTCGATTAAAAATAAAAACCGAACGATCCTTTTATAGCAAATTTGTTGGCATCAGGCATATTGAGGTAATTGCCTCTCCAAGAAAAATCTATTCGAATTAGTTTAAAAATATTTCCAATTCCCGCACTGTATTCCCAATAAATTTTATCCGGTGTATTATAAATTAATCCCGATGCATTTAGTAATCGATTGTCATTAGAGACTGTTCCATAAACTGATTTTGCACCTATTATTTCGCGCCAATTTAATTTTCTCATAAAAGGAATTCTTGCGAAAAGTCTTCCTTGAAAATTATGATCCCATTTTAAAGTCACATATTGATCGGTTATAAATTCATAGTATTTAAGGTTGCTAAAAGTATTTGAAATGTCAAATAGTGATTGATTTCCTGGAACAATACTCATTAATCCCAAAGGCACATAACCAAATGTTTTTCCCATTTCCAAAGTTATATTTGATCTCCCTAAAGGCCCAATGATTATAGGTTTTTTGTAATAAACTTGTAGTTTTTTATAATCAAAATCACTCGAAAACCAGCCTTTAAATCCTTGACTATAATTCACAAAAAGGCGCGTAAAGGGACTGTCAGCATTATATCTTTCTACTGCAAATCCAATAGGTTTTCTGTTTGGGGTGTATTCTATTTGAAAATTTACTTCCGATTGTTTCACCTCACTTTTTATTGTTTTTTGAGACAAATCGGTATAATAATCCAAACTAAAAACAGGCGATGCAGAAGCCAAAGTTCGATAAGAAAATCCCGTGCTAAAAGTTAGGTTTTTTATCGGTTCGATCTCCATTTCAAAATTAGTTAAATTAACCCTTGTTAGTTTTTCATTACTCCCAAAAGTAAAGATTCCCGAAGAGGCATAACTTCGTCCAAGAATATTATTTGTTGTCGTAAGCGAAGCACCTATTTGTTCAATATCTCTTCTATTGCCTACAGATAAAATAATCCTTTTTTTATTTTCGAGCATCCATTTTCCAGAAATTCCATATTTAAATTGATCGTCTTTAAATCCATAGGCCATATATCCTTGCAAACGCCAAGGATCATTTGGTCCAAAGTAGGTTCTAACTCCTGCACGCAATCGCAATCCTTCGACACTATTCTTTCCAATTATTGAATAAATGGGACCTAAATCTAATCCTCGATAATTTAGATAGCCACTATCAAGTGTTTGAACCAAACTATAAATTTCTCTAAATTGCTTCACTTTTTGGAGCGTGTCAAGCATTTTATACACGCCTTTTTCATCTTTGGTAAGATTTTCGAAACGATTTTTATCCCAATATTCCTCTGTTTTATTATAAACCTCTTTGTCAAAGTAATTTACTTCCTCTTTATAAAATTTTTCAGGTTTTTCGATATTAAATTTATGGTCTCTATAAAATGAAGTTCGTTTTCCATAAACTCCTTTTGAATTATCATTTTTACTCAAAGAGAAATCCGACATCATATAATCTCTTGTCAAAAGAAACACAGAATCATTGACAACATCAAATTCCTGTTCAATATAAATGTCTTTTACCCAGTTAACATTGGCACTTTTAGTGGCAGCCAAATTAATTTTCTTAATCGCAAATGTGGAATCATTTACCCAAAAATCCCCTTTGAAAGTCAATTCGTTTTTTCGTCTTGGATAAAAAATGATATTGTAGCACCATTTTTTATCTACGAAAGCACTGTCTCTTAAAACATAATTATAAGTATCTATTCCCGTTTTGGATAATGGACTCGTAAAACTTTTATCAAAAAATGTAATGTGATTGTCATAAATATCATAATCTGAATACAAATCTTTGATAAAAGAAACAATTTGTTGATTCCCGTTAAACCCTGATGTTTTATTGGCTTTTTCCTGAGTTTTTACTTTTTTTAATTTATTATCCCCGTAAACATTTGATAAGGATTCGTTTATAAAAATAGGTAAATAGGTTTTTCCCGTAATTTTTGAAGTATCTACTTGTTTGAAAATAAACTCCATTCCTTTGAAGATGTTTTTTTTCATATAAGAACTATCAATCGAATTAATATCGAATTCTAGTTTCTCATACTTTTCCATTTGATATTGATCAAATAGATGCAAGCCATTTTTACGTTTTTTTTTCCAAATTTTCCTTAGAATATCAAGTGCAGGATTGTTTTTTTTGGAAGTTTTACCGGTGTAAATTACTATTTCTTTCAGGCTTTGGATTTCGTTTAACTTAATTACAAAATTATAATTGACCGCTTTTTCTAAGACAATTTCCTTGTCGGAATACCCTATTGAATTTACAACCAATTCCTTGTAATTTTTTTTGGATTCTAAATAAAAACGGCCGTCTTCATTAGACACCACGCCTTCATTTGAATTTTTGAAAACTACATTGGCAAATGGAATGGGCTGATTTGATTTATCAACAATAATTCCGCTTACTTTTGTTTGTGCAAAAACAGATCCTATATTTAACCCTAATAAAAATAGCCCTAACCAAATAACCTTTCTCATAATCCCAAAAAAAACTTCATCACATAAATTGTGATGAAGTCTCAAATATAACTATTTTCTAATATTAGATTTTGTGTTTTTTCTACTATTCCGAAAAGTTTAACACTTTATTTTTTGTACATTACTTTTTTAACCGCTTTAACAACATCGTCAGCATTTGGCATCCATTCTTTGAATAAAGCTGGAGAATAAGGTGCTGGAGTATCCGCTGTTGTAATTCGCTGAATTGGAGCATCAAGAAAATCAAAAGCACGTTCTTGAACGATGTAAGCAATCTCAGAAGAAATACTTGCAAAAGGCCAAGCTTCCTCAAGAATTACTAATCTATTTGTTTTTCGTACTGAAGTCAAAATCGCATCATGATCCATAGGACGAACCGTTCTTAAATCGATAATTTCACAAGAAATTCCTTCTTTAGCCAATTCATCTGCAGCAATAAAAGCTTCTTTTATAATTTTACCAAAAGAAACAATAGTTACATCTGTCCCTTCGCGTTTTATATCAGCAACACCTATTGGAATTATATATTCACCATCTGGCACTTCGCCTTTATCGCCATACATTTGCTCCGATTCCATAAAAATTACAGGATCATTATCACGAATAGCTGATTTCAAAAGTCCTTTTGCATCATAAACTGTTGAAGGAACAATAACTTTGAGCCCTGGAGTATTGGCAAACCAATTTTCTAAAGCCTGAGAATGTGTTGCTCCTAACTGTCCTGCAGAAGCAGTTGGTCCACGAAAAACAATAGGAACATTGAATTGTCCACCTGTCATTTGACGCATTTTAGCAGCATTATTTATAATTTGGTCAATTCCTACTAAACAGAAGTTGAAGGTCATGTATTCAACAATTGGACGACAACCATTCATTGCAGAACCTACGGCTATACCTGTAAAACCTAATTCAGCAATTGGAGTATCTATAACTCTTTTTTCACCAAATTCAGCAAGCATTCCTTTTGAAGCTTTGTAAGCACCGTTATATTCGGCCACTTCTTCGCCCATTAAGTAAATTGACTCATCGCGACGCATTTCTTCGCTCATTGCTTCACAAATGGCCTCTCTAAATTGTATCGTTCTCATAATAGTATAATTGTATTATTGTAATTTTCGAAACGCAAAAATAAATATTTTAAATAACTTAAAAGCATAAATTGAATTAAAATGACTTAGGTATAATCCTGCTATGCGTTATATCCAGTCCTTATAAGGTACAAAGCAATGACATCAAGAGATGACAACTTACTAAGGAATGACGGAATGCTACTTCAACTAGAGTTACGAAAACGTAATAGTTTTTAAAAATATTATGCGTGCATAGTATATTATTCCGATTATTGTTATAATTTTGTACAACATTCTTAGAAAAAATACAATTATGAAAATATTAGTTTGCATCAGTCACGTTCCTGATACTACTTCAAAGATAAATTTTACGAATAACGATGCCGAATTTGATGCTAATGGTGTTCAATTTGTAATTAATCCAAATGACGAATTTGGTTTAACAAGAGCCATTTGGTTTCAAGAACAACAAGGCGCAAACATTACAGTTGTCAATGTGGGCGGGCCAGAAACAGAGCCTACTTTAAGAAAAGCTTTGGCTATTGGTGCAAACGATGCTATTAGAGTAAATGCAAACCCAACTGATAGTTTTTTTGTTTCAAAACAACTTGCCGAGGTCATAAAAAATGGCGCTTATGATGTTATTATTGCTGGAAAAGAATCCTTAGATTATAACGGAGGAATGGTTCCTGGAATGATTGCGGCCATTCTTGGATATAATTTTTTAAATTCTTGTACAGACATCACTGTTGAAGGAAATAACGTCAAAGCAATTCGCGAAATTGACGGTGGTAGAGAAACCGTTTCGACTACTCTACCAATAATAATTGGCGGTCAAAAAGGATTGGTTGAAGAAAAAGATTTGCGTATTCCAAATATGCGTGGAATTATGACTGCGAGATCAAAAACATTAACCGTTTTGGAACCAGTTGTCGCTTCAGTAAACACCAAAGCCGTGAAATTTGAAAAACCAGCTCCTAAATCAGCAGTAAAATTAATATCTGCCGATAATTTAGATGAATTAATTAATTTATTACACAACGAAGCGAAAGTTATTTAAGATTGAAGAATTCAGATTTAAGATTGCAGAACGCAATATAAATCCAAAATTCAATATTTGATTCACATCAAAAATCTAAAATCGTTAATCTAAAATCTAAAATCATTATGTCAATATTAATATATGCAGAATCCGCAGAAGGAAAATTTAGAAAAGTAGCTTTCGAATTAGCTTCTTATGCAAAAAAAATAGCCGAAACATTAGGAACTACAGTTACTGCTGTAACTATAAATACTTCGGACGTATCTGAATTATCAAAATATGGAGTCGATAAAGTACTAAAAGTAACGAATGATAAATTATCTGGTTTTTCTGCAAAAGCGTATGCCGATGTAATCAAACAGGCAGCCCAAAAAGAAGACTCAAAAATAATATTGCTTTCTTCTACAACAGATAGTATTTATCTTTCGCCATTAGTTGCAGTTGCTTTAGAAGCTGGATTTGCATCAAATGTAGTAGCATTACCCATAAGCACTTCGCCATTTCAAGTTCGAAGAAATGCCTTTTCAAACAAAGCATTCAATATAACTGAAATCAATACCGATATAAAAATCATTGGCTTAGCCAAAAACTCTTATGGGATTTTTGAAAGCGCATCGTCTTTGACAGAGGAAGATTTCAACCCAACTATTGGAGAAAATGATTTTGCCATAAAAGTAGAATCTGTAGAAAAAGGAAGCGGAAAAGTTTCTTTAGCCGATGCTGACATCGTAGTTTCAGGTGGTCGTGGATTAAAAGGTCCTGAAAATTGGGGATTAATTGAAGATTTAGCCACCGTTCTTGGTGCTGCAACTGCTTGTTCAAAACCAGTTTCCGATTTAGACTGGAGACCTCATGCAGAACACGTGGGTCAAACAGGGAAACCCGTTGCGGCTAACTTGTATATTGCTATTGGAATTTCGGGAGCGATTCAGCATATTGCTGGAATTAATGCTTCGAAAGTAAAAGTAGTCATCAACACAGATCCAGAAGCACCCTTTTTTAAAGTAGCCGATTATGGAATCGTAGGAGATGCGTTTGATATTGTTCCAAGGTTAACCGAAAAATTAAAAGCATTTAAGGCTTCTCATTCTTAATTTTAGAATTCATGCCCAAAAAATAGTTACCTACATTGAGGATAATCGTATCTTTGCATTTAGGTAACTTTTTTGTTTCGTTTTTTTTATTGAAAACAGCAATACATAAACAAGGTACGATGTGCTTTTCAATCCAACAAATATGAGCTTAGTTAAATTATCCATAAAAGGAATATCCTACAGTCAAACGCAAAATGGTGCCTACGCACTAATTTTGAATGAGGTTGATGGCGAACGAAAACTACCTATAGTTATAGGCGCTTTCGAAGCACAATCTATTGCAATTGCTTTGGAAAAAGAAATAAAACCACCTCGTCCATTGACGCATGACTTATTCAAAAGTTTTGCTGATCGTTTTGACATTGTTGTAAAACAAGTTATAATTCACAAGCTTGTTGACGGTGTTTTTTATTCGAGTATTATTTGCGAAAGAGATAAAATAGAAGAAATAATTGACGCAAGAACATCAGATGCTATTGCGTTAGCATTGCGATTTAACGCTCCTATTTTTACTTATAAAAACATATTAGATAAAGCCGGAATCTATTTGAAAAACAACCCATTAGATCCCGATAAAGATTCACAAGAAATTGATGATATTCTTTCGAATCCAGATACATTTGGTCAGGAAGAAAGTAACAAATCTGGCGAAACCTATTCCAAACATACTTTACAAGAACTAAACGAATTACTCGATCAGTCGGTTACACAAGAAGATTATGAAAAGGCAGCCAAAATTAGAGACGAGATTTCGAAAAGATAGTTTTTAGATTTAGAAATAAAAGCCTCCATAAAATTATAACATTAAAAACGAACAGATTGCTTCGTTCCTCGCAATGACATGAAACAATACCTAGACTTAGTAAAGCACGTTTTAGAAAACGGAAACCAAAAAGGAGACAGAACTGGAACTGGAACAAAAAGTGTTTTTGGATATCAAATGCGATTTGATTTGAACGAAGGTTTTCCAATGGTAACCACAAAAAAACTGCATCTAAAATCTATTATTTACGAATTGCTTTGGTTCTTAAAAGGAGATACAAACATTGAATACCTTCAAGAAAACGGAGTAAAGATTTGGGACGCTTGGGCAGATGAAAATGGCAACTTAGGACCCGTTTACGGCCACCAATGGCGCAACTGGAACAGTGAGGAAATAGACCAAATTTCAGATCTTATAAAAGAATTAAAATCGAACCCTAACAGCCGTAGAATGCTTGTTTCGGCATGGAACCCTTCGGTTTTACCAGATAATTCAAAGTCCTTTTCAGAGAATGTAGCCAACAATAAAGCGGCTTTACCACCCTGTCACGCCTTTTTTCAATTTTATGTTTCTGATGGAAAATTGTCTTGTCAATTATATCAAAGAAGTGCCGATATATTTCTTGGAGTTCCATTTAATATTGCTTCTTATGCTCTTTTCACCATGATGATTGCACAAGTTTGTGACTTAGGAGTTGGCGAATTTATTCACACTTTTGGTGACGCGCATATTTACAACAATCATTTTGAACAAGTAGAATTACAAGTATCAAGAGTACCTAAATCATTACCAAAAATGATTTTAAATCCTGATATAAAAGATATTTTCGAATTTACTTTTGAAGATTTTACTCTGGAAGGCTATGATCCACACCCTCTTATAAAAGGAAGTGTTGCGGTCTAATTAATAATTAATATAAATCCAGTATTATGTCTTCACCAGCTTCCACATGTTTGTATTGCCAAAACAATGAAACATTGCATAATTTAATGATTAAAATAGCTGACTTAGAAGTATCAAAACTCTTCTTATTCAAAGAACAATCGCATTTGGGACGTTGTAATGTGGTATATAAAGATCATGCCGTGGATTTTAACGAATTAAGTGATGAACAACGAAATGCGTTCATGAGTGATGTTGCAAAAGTTGCAAAAGCAATTGCAGCCGCTTTCAACCCAACAAAAATAAACTATGGTGCTTATGCAGATACCATATCGCATTTACACATGCATGTAGTTCCAAAATACAAAGATGGATTTGGATTTGGTGGTGTTTTTGAAATGAACCCACAAAAAACATATCTTTCTGAAACAGAATATACAGCAGTAATAGACAAAATTAAAGCGGGTTTAAAATAGCATTAATTTTTATCAAAACATCTATAAATTAAAAAATCCGTCTCTATTCAAAGCAAGACGGATTTTAGTTTTTATAACGAAGAATTAAACTTCTAAAACTCCGTTTTCAGCTCCTGCAAAATCATTCCATTTGAAAGAATCAGATTCTGGCTCATTTACGAAAGCACCATCAATAACATACTTAAATTCATAAGACGCATCTTTTGGCAAATCGAAAACACCTTTAAAGGTTCCGTTTTTCAATTTTGATAATTCACCTAATTCAGAGTTCCAATTATTAAAATCTCCTACAACCGATGCTACATTTGCTTCTTTAGCTTCCACAGAAAATGTAACTTTACAAACTGGTTTCGTTTTTACAAATTGTTTCTTTATTGACATAACTATTTCATTTTTAGAATTATGCAGCAAAGGAAGCAAATATTAACGTACCTTCAACAAGCATTATGAATTTTTAGGACTATGCTATAAACAGTCTTAAATTTTAAACAATTTCTTAAAGAAAACAATCATTTTTTTTATAATCAAAATAAGAAAACGTTTTCTAACTAAATAATCACAGATTAAAAATAGTGACTTTTCAAAATAAATTTTACCTTTATAAACAAATTTTTGACTCATGGAAAACGGATTTCACGAAAAATACGAGTTAGCCAGAAAAAGGTTAAACCAAAAAAAAAGTCTTTATTTTCATTTTGTATTATTTCTTTTGGGTAGTTTGTTCCTTTCTATATCCAATCATTTTCTAGTGTTTGGATACGAAAACAATTGGTCTATTTGGGTCGTTACAATTTGGCTTTTCTTGTTTATACTTCATTTTATAAAAGTGTATATTACCGATCGGTTTATGAATAAAAACTGGGAAAGAGAACAAATAGAAAAGCTAATTGCACAACAAGAAAAAAAAATAAACCAATTACAAACCAAAGTGGACGAAGATTCTGCTAACCAACCTCAATAGAATATGATTATTATGATTGCGGCTGTAGCCGAAAATAACGCACTTGGAAAAAACAATGATTTACTTTGGCATTTGCCAAATGATTTCAAACGATTTAAAGAAATAACTTCTGGACATCATATTATTATGGGGAGAAAAACCTTTGAAAGCTTCCCAAAACCCTTGCCAAATAGAACACATGTGATTATTTCTCGACAAAAAGACTTCTCTAAAGAAGGCTGCATTGTGGTAAAAGATATAGAAAATGCACTTGCTGTTTGTCCAAAAAACGAAGATGTATTTATAATTGGCGGTGGGGAAATCTACAAACAATTCCTCCTTTTTGCAGACCAATTAGACATTACACGAGTTCATAATTCATTTGATGCCGATGTATATTTTCCTGAAATAGATTCTCAAATATGGCAATTGTCTTCTGAAACATTTCATCAAAAAGATGAAAAACATCTATTTGATTATAGCTTTCAAACGTTTGTTAGAAAAAAATAAAATTCATATTCCAAAAATCTAAATTACCTTTGCTTAAAATTTTAGAAAATGTCAAAAAACATAACGCCTTATAAAGGCTCCACTTTAAGCAAAAAAGAACAAGTAGCAAAAATGTTCGATACCATTTCAGGGAATTATGACAACCTTAATCGGGTTATTTCTTTTGGGATTGATATAAAATGGCGTAAAAAAGTTTTACAAATTATAGCAGAATCCAATCCGAAAACAATTCTTGATATCGCAACTGGAACAGGCGATTTAGCTATTTTGATGACCCAAACAAATGCCGAAAAAATTATAGGATTAGATATTTCGGCAGGAATGCTTGAGGTGGGAGAGAAAAAAATTCAAGAAAGAAAATTATCGAATATTATAGAAATGGTTTTGGGCGATTCAGAGAATATGCCTTATGAAGACAACCTTTTTGACGCTATAACTGTTGCTTTTGGGGTAAGAAATTTCGAAAATCTAGAAAAAGGATTGGCAGAAATTTTAAGAGTTTTAAAACCAAATGGGGCTTTTGTAATTCTGGAAACTTCCGTACCCGAAAAAACACCATACAAACAAGGATACAAATTTTATAGTGAAAATATTCTGCCGATTATTGGAAAATTATTTTCAAAAGATAATATTGCTTATGGCTATTTATCAGAATCTGCTGCTGCTTTTCCTTATGGCGAGGCATTAAACAATATTTTGAGAAAAATTGGGTTTATAAATGTTGTTGCCATGCCACAAACATTTGGCGTAGCAACTATTTATAAAGCATCTAAAAAATAATATGAAAAAAATCATTGTTATATTTCTTTTCCTATTTGCTATAAAGGGACATTCTCAATTTAACAACAGTATGTTTAGTAAGGATCCTATTATTAATTTGGAGAATTTTCAAAAGCAAAAACTTTATTTTGGGTTTTATTTAGGCTTAAATTCTTTTGATTTTAAAATCGATTATAAAACAAATCTACCCACAGATATTGATGTTTTGGTTAAAAAAAGCACAGGATTTAATGTAGGACTTGTAGCCGATTTAAAACTTCAAGAATATATAAGTTTGCGATTTGAACCAGGACTCTATTACTCCACACGAGATTTAATCTATCCCGAAAACTATTTTGATTCATCAGCTACAATTGGAAATAGAACAAGACAAGTAAACAGCACCTACCTTCATTTTCCGTTATTAGTTAAATTTTTATCCGTACGAACTGGAAATATTCGCCCTTATTTATTGGGAGGCGTTTCGGCAACTTTGAATTTATCTAGTAATTCCAAATCCCTAGAGGACAATTCATCTGAAATTTTTAGGGTAAAAGCTTGGACAAAAAATTACGAGATGGGGTTTGGCATTGATTTCTTTTCGGAATATTTCATTTTCTCGCCATCTGTACGAGGAGTATTTGGTATCAATGACGAATTAATTCGAGATAATGCGAGTTCTAGTTTTCCAAATGCAATAGATACAAATTCAAGCCCCTATACTAGCAATATACAATCGATAAAAAACAGAGCAGTATTTATCAATTTTACTTTTCACTAAAACTAATTATTTCTTCTAAATTCACTTAAAATTATAGCCGTTGCATTGGCCACATTCAAACTTTCTGTTTTTTGAAGTGTGCCAAAACGAGGAATGGACAGTCTATATTTAACTAATTTTTCAAGTTCCGGAGAAATTCCATTTGCTTCATTTCCCATAATAATAATTCCTTCTTGCGGTAATTTCGATTTATAAATATTTTCTCCATCCATAAAAGTTCCAAAAACTGGAGTTTTAGATTGTGCAATAAAAGTATTAAGATCTAAATAATTTACATTTACCCTGGCGATGGAACCCATTGTGGCTTGCACCACTTTTGGATTATAAATATCGACGGTTTCATTCGAACAAATTAGTTGGTTGACTCCAAACCAGTCGCACAGACGCAAAATCGTCCCTAAATTTCCTGGATCCCGAATTGAGTCTAAAGCTAAGATTAGCCCTGATTGAATAATTGGTTTCTCAACAGCGATTTTAAAAACCGCCAAACACGAATTTGCGGTTGACAAAACGCTGATTTTTTTTAAATCACTTTCTGAAATTACTGTTTTTTTATCATTCGCAACTTCTTCAAAATCATCCTTTGTAGAATACAAATTCACTAATTCGAAATTTGAGACTAGCAGTTCTTGAATTACTTTAATGCCTTCGGCAAAAAACAATTGATTAGCAAACCTATATTTTTTTTGCTGTAAACTCGTTATAAGCTTTATTTGGTTTTTACTAAGCATAAAATAATGTACTTTTGAATTAAATATTTCAGAACAGTTGAAAAAGATTAGCGCAAAAATAGCAACATTTATTCTAATAGGAATAATTATCTCTGCTTGTAACACCGTAAAACGTGTTCCTGACGGAAAACAGCTCCTTATAAAAAACGAAATCTCAGTAAACAATAAGGTTGTGAATACTGAAAACGTGGTGAATCAATTGTATCAAAAACCAAATAGCCGTATTTTAGGTTATCGCTTACGATTGAATTTATTTAACCTTGCCAATCCTAATCCTGATTCTACTTATCAAGCGAAATTTGCTAATAATCCGGGTAAATATGAGCGAAAATCGAAATGGTTATCCGCAAAACAAGTAGATCGTCTTGGGAAATCTTTTTGGTACCATGGTATTCATGATTTCTTAAAAACGGCTGGTGAAGCACCTGCAATAATCGACAATTCGAAAACAGAAAAATCAATTGTTCGATTAAAATATTATTATTTTAATGATGGTTTTTTTAATGTAACAGCAAATTATAAAAAAGACAGCTTGACTGCAAAAAAAGCAAAAATAAAATACACCATAACTACTGGAAAACCTTATGTTTTAGATTCAATTAAAACAAATATTAATACTCGTGTATTGGATTCTATGTTTCTTTCAATAAAACAAAGCTCTTTATTAAAAAAAGGTTTTCAGTACAAAACAGCTGATTTTGATGAAGAGAAAAACAGAATCACTACCCATTTTAGAAATAATGGTGTTTATCATTTTCAGCCAAACAATGTGACTTTTGACATGGATACGCTGAACAAAGCAAACAAAGTAAATGTAAATTTAAACATTAGCGATTATTCCTATCAACAAAATGATTCTATTAAAACAGAGCCTTTCAAAATACTTAAAATTAGTGATGTAGAAATTTATACCGATTATTCGGCAATCAATTCTACTTTAAAAAGTACAGACAGTATACTTTACAAAAATTTCCATTTATTTAGCCATAGCAAACTTAAATACAAACCTCGTGCATTAACAGATGCTGTATTTATTACAAAAGGAAGTTTATTTGCGGATAACAAAACTATTTTAACGTCGCGTTATATAAACAATCTTAAGATTTTTAGTTATCCAACCATTTTATATGAACTTGATAAAAGAGATTCTACAGCACAATCCCTAATTGCTAAAATATACTTGACTCCAAGAAAAAAATACAGTTTTGGGCTATCTTTTGATTTAACACGTTCCAATATTCAAGATGTAGGAGTTGCTTTGAATGCCACCGAGACCATTCGCAATGTATTCAAAGGAGCAGAAACCTTTGAAATTTCGGCAAGAGGAAATATTGGTTCCTCAAGAAATCTTGCAAATCCGAAAAATAATTTTTTTAATGTTTCAGAATATGGAGTCGATTTTAAACTTAATATTCCAAGGATATTTTTCCCCTTTACTACCGAAAGAATAATTCCTAAAAGTATGATTCCATCCACCATAATTTCGGTGGGATTATCAACGCAAAAAAATATTGGATTAGACAAAGAAAATTTAAGCACTTCTTTTTCTTATAATTGGACCCCTAACAAAACAAATACGACTCGTTTTGATTTGTTTAACATTCAATACATTCAAAATTTAAATACCCAAAATTATTTTAATATTTATAGCACTTCCTATAATGCATTAAATAATTATGGAAAAACATACAATACAAATCCTTCCAACGTGAATGAAAACGGGGATTTAATAATAGAGAAAGGAACTTCTGGATTTGTACGAGAGGTATTGTCTGGAAATACAGGATTAACATCTGGATCCAAAGATTATTTGGCCATAAATAGTATTGAGGAACGTCGTATAAGACTTACTGAAAATGATTTTATTTTAGCCACTAATTTTACATTTTCCAAAACAACCAAAACTGATTTACAAGATAATAGTTTCTATTTGTTTAAAACCAAAATCGAATCGGCGGGAACACTTTTATCCATTTTTGCAAATACTGCAAATCTAACAAAAGACCAAAATGGGAATTATAAAATATTTAATTTAGAATATTCTGAATATATAAAAACTGAATTTGACTATATAAAACATTGGGAATTAAGCAAAGAAAATAGCATTGCAGTAAGAACCTTTTTTGGGATTGCTATTCCTTATGGAAATTCGAAAAACATTCCTTTTTCAAGGAGTTATTTTAGTGGGGGACCTAATGACAATAGAGGATGGCTTCCATATAGCTTAGGTCCTGGAAGTAGTGGAGCATTAAATGATTTTAATGAGGCAAATATGAAAATCGCTACTAGTGCAGAGTTACGTTATAAGATTTTAGGATCTTTAAAAGGAGCCATTTTCGCTGATGCTGGAAACATTTGGAATGTATTAGATGATGTAATTGATGAAAAATCAACATTTAAAAAAATAGGTGATTTAAAGAAAATTGCCATAGGATCTGGATTTGGTCTAAGATATGACTTAAGTTTCTTTGTTTTTCGCTTGGACATTGGTTTTAAAACCTATAATCCTGCTAAAAAAATTGGAAAACAATGGTTTCACGAATACAATTTTGCGCATAGTGTTTTAAATTTTGGAATAAATTATCCGTTCTAATGCTAAATAATTCTTATTTTTGCAAAAATAAAAACAAAAACAACTAAAATAAATCACAATGGCACATACTATTAAACCGGGAGTAGCAACAGGAGATCAGGTTCAAGAAATTTTCAGATATGCAAAAGAAAAAGGCTTTGCTATTCCTGCTGTAAATGTTACCGGTTCAAATACAATTAATGCAGTTCTTGAAACTGCCGCTAAACTTAACGCACCAGTAATCATTCAATTTTCGAATGGTGGAGCACAGTTTAATGCAGGAAAAGGACTTTCTAACGCAAGTGAAAAAGCAGCTATTGCTGGTGGAATCGCTGGAGCATTACACATTCATACATTAGCAGCAGCTTATGGTGCAACAGTAATTTTGCATACAGATCACTGCGCGAAAAAATTATTGCCTTGGATTGATGGATTATTAGATGCATCTGAAAAACATTTCGCAACAACTGGAACACCTTTATTCAGTTCTCATATGATAGATTTATCAGAAGAGCCAATTGAAGAAAACATTGAAATTTGCAAAGGATATTTAGCTAGAATGAGCAAAATGGGAATGACATTAGAAATCGAACTTGGAATTACAGGTGGAGAAGAAGATGGTGTTGACAACTCAGATGTTGATAGCTCAAAATTATATACTCAACCTTCAGAGGTATCTTATGCTTATGAAGAATTACTAAAAGTAAGCCCAAGATTTACAATCGCAGCTTCTTTTGGAAATGTTCATGGTGTTTACAAACCAGGGAATGTAAAATTGACTCCAAAAATATTAAAAAACTCTCAAGATTTCGTTCAAGAAAAATTCAAAACAGGACCAAACCCAGTTGATTTCGTTTTTCATGGTGGATCAGGTTCTACAATTGAAGAAATTAGAGAAGCTATTGGATATGGTGTTGTAAAAATGAATATCGATACTGATTTGCAATTTGCATTTACAGAAGGAATTCGTGATTATATGGTTAAAAACATCGACTATTTGAAAACTCAAATTGGAAATCCTAATGGTTCTGATGTTCCAAACAAAAAATATTACGATCCAAGAAAATGGCTTCGTGAAAGTGAAGTTACATTTAACACAAGACTGGAACAAGCGTTTGCAGATTTGAACAATGTAAACACTTTGTAAATTATTAATTATGAGTTATGAATTATAAGCTTTGCTTGTATTTTATAACTCATAACTTTTAACTCTTAACTCAACAAATATGGCTTGGTTTAAAAGAACAGAAAAAGGAATTACTACAGCTACTGAAGACAAAATGGATGTCCCAAAAGGACTTTGGTATAAATCTCCAACTGGAAAAATTATTGACGCTGATGAACTGGCTCGCAACTTATATGTAAGTCCAGAAGATGATTTTCACGTTAGAATTGGAAGTAAGGAATATTTTGAAATATTATTTGACGATAATGAATTCGTTGAATTAGATTCAAAAATGACTTCTAAAGATCCATTACATTTTGTTGACACTAAAAAATATTCGGATCGTTTAAAAGACACCATAAGTAAAACCAAATTGAATGATGCGGTTCGAACAGGAGTTGGAAAATCAAAAGGAAAAGAATTAGTAGTTTGCTGTATGGATTTCGCCTTTATTGGCGGTTCTGTAGGTGGTGTTGTGGGGGAGAAAATTGCCCGTGGAATAGATTATTCTATCAAAAATAACATTCCTTTTGTAATGATTTCAAAATCAGGAGGAGCAAGAATGATGGAAGCCGCTTATTCGTTAATGCAATTAGCAAAAACTTCTGTGAAACTTGCGCAATTAGCTGAAGCTAAAATTCCGTACATTTCATTATGTACCGATCCTACAACTGGAGGAACAACGGCTTCTTATGCAATGCTTGGCGATATCAACATATCTGAGCCTGGAGCTTTAATAGGTTTTGCTGGACCAAGAGTTGTAAAAGACACCACAGGAAAAGATTTGCCTGAAGGTTTTCAAACTGCCGAATTTGTTCTAGAACATGGTTTTCTTGATTTTATTACACCTAGAAAGGAATTGAAAGATGCAATTAATTTGTATATCGATTTGATTCAGAATATAAATGTGAGATAAAAAATCATTCCATATAATTACAAAAAAAACACAAACTTATACTTTGTGTTTTTTTGTTTTAAACTGAAATCATAACGACCTACATTCCTGTTCTTATTGCTTCAACAGGATCTAATTTAGAGGCCGCTATTGCTGGAAGAATACCCGAAATTAAACCAATTATTGCTGCTAAACCTGTTCCTAAAATAATATTACCCATTCCTAAAACGAATTCAAAATCTAGTGCATTGGTTAAAATTAGAGCAATAATCCAAACTAAAAACAATCCTATAACTCCCCCAATTACAGATAGAATTATCGCTTCGAACAAGAATTGAAATAATATAAATCTGTTTTTTGCACCCAAGGATTTTTGTATTCCAATAAGATTTGTTCTTTCTTTTACCGAAACGAACATAATATTAGCAATTCCAAAACCACCTACAAGTAGAGAAAACCCACTAATAATCCAACCTACAAGATTCATTTTTGAAATAATCCCATCGATTAAATCGGTAAATCCTGAGAAAACATTGATAAAGAAATTATCGATATTTCCAGATTTCAATCCCCGAAAATTTCTTAATTTTTGAGAAATTTCTGCTTTATAGGCCTCCATATCAATGCCACTTTGAGGCTTAAAAATAATCACATTTACAATTGACTTATTATTGTCTCCATATAACTGTCTGACAAAATTTACAGGAACAAAAGCAGAAGTATCACTACTCTCCCCAAACATACCAGAACCCTTTTTTTTCAAAACACCAATTACCGTAAATCGTTGACCATATAAGCGCACTTTTTTACCTATTGGTTCTTCATCTTGAAACAATGATTTTGCAATTTCATCGCCAATAACAATTACAGTAGAAGCAGAATTAGCTTCAGATTCAGTATAAAACCTTCCTTTTTCGAACTCCAATCCTTGAATATCGATAAATTCATGAGAAACTGGAACAATATTAACATCACTAACCGTTTTTGAATCAAACTTAATGGATTCCCTATTCGTAAATATTTGAAATCCCATTTGATCCGTATTGGTCATCGATCCTTTTAAATAAAGATATTCGTCATATTTTACGTTTGGAAACTGTTCTCTTTTCCATTGTGGAATTTCCGAAGGTCCAAAAGACATTTTCATTAAATAAATAGTGTTTTTATCCAAAGAACTCAAATCCTTAGTTATTTTTCTATCCAAAGAATCTACCGCTGCCAGAACTGCAATTATAGAAAAAATTCCAATGGTAACTCCTAATAACGACAAAAGTGTGCGCAGTTTATTGCTTCGCAATGCATTTATAGCAAACCTAAAACTCTCATTTAATAATCGAAAATAAACTAACATAAACTTGATTTTTGTGTTATTGTAAAATTCCATAAATTTTCATCAAAAACCTAATGAAAATTGATTTGCTAATAGGTACAATTAATTAAAATATTGTTACACAAATAGATTTGAATTTTATATACAAAAAAACTACTTTTGCACCATCAAAATTCAAACTTCACATGAACACAACAAAAACGATTAAATCCGCATTAATTTCCGTCTTCTCAAAAGAAGGTTTAGAACCAATCATACGCAAATTACACTCACAAAACGTAACCTTCTATTCTACAGGTGGTACCGAAGAATTTATAAAGAATTTAGGTATTCCAGTTATTCCAGTTGAAGACGTTACTTCTTACCCATCAATCCTTGGGGGAAGAGTGAAAACCTTGCACCCAAAAGTATTTGGAGGAATTCTAAATCGCCAAGATAACGAAAGTGATGTGCAACAAATGTTGGAATATGACATTCCGCAAATCGATTTAGTTATTGTTGATTTATATCCGTTTGAAAAAACAGTAGCATCAGGTGCAAGTGAAAGTGATATAATTGAAAAAATTGACATTGGTGGAATTTCATTAATTCGTGCTGCTGCAAAAAACTTCAAATACACCGTAATTGTTCCGTCTGTTTATGAATATAGTTTGCTTTTAGATTTAATCAGCGAACAAAATGGCGCCACAACATTGGAAAACAGAAGATTGTTTGCTACAAAAGCATTTCATGTTTCTTCCCATTATGACGCAGCAATTTTTAATTATTTCAATACTGACGAAACTATCTTCAAAACTAGTATTGAAAATGGTCAAATTTTGAGATATGGTGAAAACCCACATCAAAAAGGTTTTTTCTTTGGTGATTTTGACGCTATGTTCAAAAAAGTTCACGGAAAAGAATTGTCATATAACAACTTACTTGATGTAGATGCAGCGGTAAATTTGATAACTGAATTTAAAAATGATGCGCCAACATTTGCTATTTTAAAACATAATAATGCTTGTGGATTAGCTACAAGAGAAACCATTAGCGAAGCTTACAATGTAGCTTTAGCTTGTGATCCAACTTCTGCTTTTGGCGGTGTTTTGATTGCCAACACCAAAATTGATTTAGCTACTGCAAACGAAATAAACAAATTGTTTTGCGAAGTGGTAATTGCTCCAAGTTTTGACGAAGCAGCTCTGGCGGTTTTACAAGAAAAGAAAAACAGAATTATCTTAGTTCAAAATGAAGTAGAATTACCTCAAAAACAAGTTAGAACTTGCTTGAATGGAGTTTTGGTTCAAGAAAAGAATGCAAAAACAGATACAGCTTCTGATTTAAGAACGGTTACGATTACTTCTCCAACCTCTCAAGAAATAGAAGATTTACTATTTGCTTCTAAAGTTTGTAAAAACACAAAATCAAATACGATTGTTTTTGCGAAAAATGGAACTTTAATTTCTTCTGGAACAGGTCAAACATCTAGAGTTGATGCGCTACTTCAAGCAATTGAAAAAGCTAGAGTTTTCGGTTTTAGTTTAGAAGGAGCTTCTATGGCGAGTGATGCCTTTTTCCCTTTTCCTGATTGTGTCGAAATTGCAAAAAACGCTGGAATAACGGCTGTAATTCAACCTGGAGGATCCATAAAAGACGAATTAAGTATCAATTATTGCAACGAAAATAAACTTGCAATGGTATTTACGGGAACGCGTCATTTTAAACATTAATTTGATTAGCTTTGTGCATTACAATTTTATAAATTCTAAACCCTTACAAACCTATGGGATTTTTTGATTTCATGACCGAGGATATTGCTATAGACCTTGGTACCGCAAATACTTTAATCATTCATAATGACAAAGTTGTTATTGACAGCCCCTCCATAGTTGCCCGTGATAGAATATCTGGTAAAATAATTGCTGTTGGTAAAGAAGCCAACATGATGCAAGGAAAAACCCATGAGAATATAAAAACAATTCGACCATTAAAAGATGGTGTAATCGCTGATTTTGATGCTTCAGAAAAAATGATAAGCATGCTTATTAAAAGTATTCCAGCGTTGAAAAAAAGAATGTTTACTCCAGCACTTCGAATGGTAGTTTGTATTCCTTCTGGAATTACCGAAGTTGAAATGAGAGCCGTAAAAGAATCTTGCGAAAGAGTAAACGGAAAAGAAGTTTATTTGATACATGAACCAATGGCTGCAGCAATAGGTATCGGAATTGATATTATGCAACCTAAAGGAAATATGATTGTTGATATAGGTGGTGGAACTACTGAAATTGCAGTTATTGCGCTTGGAGGAATTGTATGCGACAAATCGGTTAAAATTGCTGGTGATGTTTTTACAAATGATATCGTTTATTATATGCGAACACAACATAATCTTTTTGTTGGTGAAAGCACTGCCGAAAAAATTAAAATTCAAGTTGGAGCAGCAATTGAAGATCTTGAAACTCCACCTGAAGACATGTCGGTTCAAGGAAGAGATTTACTTACTGGAAAACCAAAACAAGTAGCTGTTTCGTACCGCGAAATAGCAAAAGCATTAGATAAATCGATTCAGAGAATTGAAGATGCTGTTATGGAAACTTTATCTCAAACACCACCAGAATTAGCTGCAGATATATACAATACAGGTATTTATCTTGCCGGTGGAGGATCGATGCTGAGAGGATTAGACAAAAGAATTTCACAAAAAACTGACCTACCAGTTTATATAGCTGAAGATCCATTAAGAGCTGTAGTTCGTGGAACAGGAATGGCACTAAAAAATCTTCAAAAATTTAAAAGCATCTTGATTAAATAGACCAGTTTATAATTTTCAACATACTTTATACCATTAAAAATGCAGCAAATATTTAATTTTATTTATAAAAACAGTAATAGATTACTGTTTTTGCTGCTTTTGGGCATTTCGTTAATACTAACAATACAATCTCATTCCTATCATAAAAGCAAAATAATAAGTTCTGCTAATTTTTTGAGTGGTGGAGTATATGAAAGAATTAATAATATTAGTGAATACTTAAATTTGAGAAATCAAAATGATGCACTTGCTCAAGAAAATGCAAAATTAAGAAGTCTTATTCTAAACTCAAAAGACACAACATCAAATTCAAAATTATCAAATCTAAAAGGTTTTGAACCTGCGGATATAATTGTTTCAAAAGTGATTCATAATTCTTATGACTCTCATGAAAACTATTTAACATTGAATTCAGGTAATCTTCAAGGTGTGAAATCGGATATGGGAGTGATTAACAGCCTAGGAATTGTTGGTATAATTGACAATACCTCTCCAAGATACTCCACAGTTATTAGTGTATTAAACACTAATTTTAGACTAAATGCAAAAATCAAAAAATCAAACCACTTTGGCTCTTTAGGTTGGAATGGAAAAAGCACTGGTTTTGTTCAACTGACAGACATTCCTAGATTAGCTGCTATCAGAAAAGGAGATACCATTGTAACTGGAGGACAATCTCTAATATTTCCGGAAAATATAAATATTGGCACTGTTGAAAAAATTTATATCGACAATCAAACCAATTATTATACTTTAGATGTAAAACTTTTTAATGACATGACAAATTTGGGTCATGTTTATATTTTAAAAAGCAAAGACAATGAAGAAATTACTAATTTAGAAAAAGGAGATAAAAATGAATAGTACCTTATTCGTAAACATTTTTCGTTTTATACTTTTGTTGTCCCTACAAATTATTATTTTTAATAATATGAATTTTTTGGGATACATAAGTCCTTTTCCTTATGTGCTATTTATCATATTATATCCCGTAAACGGAAACAAATCAGGGCTACTTCTAGCTAGTTTTTTTCTTGGAATAATATTAGACATATTCAGTAACTCTGGCGGTATTCACACGGCTGCTTGCATCATTTTGGCCTATAGCAGACCCAATTTATTTAAATTTGCATTTGGATTAAGTTATGAATACCAAACCGTACGATTAAATGACGTCTTATCCCCCGAAAGATTCTCCTTTATATTGTTTTCTGTACTGATACATCATTTTGTATTATTCTTATTGGAAGCATTTCAGATTAGTTTTTTATGGGATGTTTTAATTCGTACCATTTTAAGCTCTTTGTTTACAATAATTCTCTGCATTATAATAATATACCTTATAAAGCCGACTAAACGATGAGAAAAGCGCTGCTTCCTTCCCTTATAATTTTCGCAGCTTCATTGCTTGTAATAAGGATATTCTATTTACAAATCGTTAATGATTCTTTCAAATTAAAATCAGATAATAATGCTATTAAAATAAAATATGACTATCCTGAACGAGGTTATATTTATGATAGAAACGGAAAATTACTAGTTGCAAATCAACCTTCTTATGACATTATGGTCATTCCAAGAGATGTAAAAAAACTGGATACCTTAGAATTTTGCCAATTATTAGATATTACAAAAGAGGATTTTATTAAGACAATAGCAAAAGCCAAAGTATATAGTCCTAGACTACCATCCGTATTTTTAGCTCAGCTAAACAAGCGAGAATTTGCTGCTTTTCAAGAAAAAATTCGAAAATTCGAAGGCTTTTATTTTCAAAAACGTTCTTTACGTGATTATCAAGTAAATTATGGAGCTAATGTTTTTGGGGGTATTACTCAAGCGTCCGAAAAAACTGTTGAAAAAAATCCTTATTATAATAGTGGAGATTTAATTGGAAAACAAGGGGTCGAAGAAAGTTATGAAGAAGTACTAAGAGGTACAAAAGGCGTGAAATATTTCCAGAAAGATAAATTTAATCGTGAAATTGGCTCTATTAAAGAAGGAAAATACGATACTATTGCAGTACAAGGGGAAGATATAAATTTAACTATTGATGCCGAACTTCAAAAATACGGAGAGGAATTAATGATTAATAAAAGAGGTGGGATTGTGGCTATAGAACCAAAAACAGGTGAGATTTTAGCGCTTGTAACAGCTCCTTCCTACGACCCTTCTATATTAGTAGGTCGCCAACGATCCAAAAACTATACGCTTTTATATCGCGATTCTATTGCAAAACCTCTTTACGACAGGGGATTGTTGGCAGAATATTCTCCAGGATCTCCTTTTAAAATCTTGACAGGACTTGTTGGACTTCAAGAAAAAGTAATCGATGAGCATACTACTTTTTTATGTAATCATGGTTTTGCTTATGCTCCTGGTCGTTTTCAAGGCTGCCATTGTGGAGGTGGAATTCGAGATCTTAACGTTGGGATTTATAAATCCTGTAATGCCTATTTTTCGAATGTTTTTCTTCGTACAATTGCCAAATATAAAGCTCCAGTCGCCATTGATGTTTGGAGCAATCATGTCCGAAGTTTTGGTTTAGGTCAATTTATGGGATATGATTTACCTACTGGTAAAAAAGGTAAAATTCCTGATTCAAAAACGTATAAAAAAATGTATCCTGATTGGGGCTGGGGAGGCAAAACCATAATATCAAATGCAATTGGTCAAGGAGAAGTTTTATTGACCCCAATTCAATTAGCAAATATGATGGCAGCTGTTGCCAATGAAGGCTATTATTACACTCCTCATATCATCAAGAAAATTAAAGGGGAACATATAGATCCAAAATTTACGACAAAACATGTAACAACTATAGATAAAGAATATTTCAAACCAATGATTAATGGCTTGTTTGATGTATATAATTTAGGGACTGCATTTGCCCTTAAGGTTGAAGGGATAGATATTTGCGGAAAAACAGGAACTGCTGAAAATTATGCAAAAATTAATGGTGTAAGAACAAAGTTAGAAGATCATTCCATTTTTGTTGCATTTGCACCAAAAGACAATCCAAAAATTGCAATAGCTATTATGATTGAAAACGGTGGATTTGGAGCCACAATAGCGGGACCAATTGCTAGTTTAATGATAGAAAAATATCTCAGAAAAAAAATCACGCGCACAGATCTAGAAACTAGAGTTCTTTCAACAAGTTTACAAAGTCGATATGCCAAATTAGGAGGTCTTTCAGAAGTTGTTAAATTGCAAATGAGAAAGCAAGATTCTATCCTAAAAAGCAAAACGAAAGTTGCAACTATAAAAAAAGACACTATTAAAAAACAATAAGTGATTTATTCAAAATGAAAAATCAAAGTATAACAAACAACCTAGACTGGATTAGTATATCAATCTATATTACATTGGTAATAATGGGTTGGTTAAACATCTATTCATCGTCACTAACCACGATGGAAGGAACCTATGAAAAACAGTTGGTTTTTATAGCATTAACAATACCCTTAATATTTATTATTATTTCAATTGACGGTAAGTTTTATGAAAAATATGCTAGTATAATTTTTGGAATATCACTGCTTTCCTTAGTTGGATTATTTGCCTTTGGAAAGACCATTGCAGGACAACGTTGTTGGTATGGTTTTGGAAGTTTTACACTTCAACCCTCTGAATTTGCAAAAGCAGCAACAGCATTAGCATTGGCAAAATATTTGAGTGATTCACAGATTAATTTAAAAAACGTTAACCACCAAATTCAAGCCTTAGCTATCGTATTCTTGCCTGTTTTCCTTATTTTACCGCAACCAGATCCTGGAAGCGCCTTAATTTACAGTATATTTATTATCGTTTTATATCGCGAAGGATTGCCTTCTTGGTACGTTTGGACTGGATTTGTTACAATACTACTATTTGTATTAACTTTGATTTTACAGCCTCAATATGTAATTCTGATCGCTTTATTAGTTATTTTAATTATTCATTTTAAATCTAGATTATCTGAAAGAAATATAGTCTTAAGCGGAATGCTTTTCGCCTTGATTTCTGGATTTGTATTGTCTGTAAATTATGTTTTTGAACATGTTTTTAAACAACATCACCGAGATCGATTTAATATCTTATTAGGGAAATCAGTCGATATGAAAGGAATTGGTTATAATACAAACCAATCCGAAATAGCAATTGGTTCTGGTGGCTGGTTTGGAAAGGGATTTCTTGAAGGCACACAAACCAAGGGCGGTTTTGTACCAGAACAACACACCGATTATATATTTACCACCGTTGGGGAAGAATGGGGTTTTCTAGGTTCTTTTTTTGTAATTGCACTTTTTGTGGGTTTATTTCTTAGAATAATTTACCTCGCCGAAAGACAAAAAACAAAATTTAGCCGAGTATATGGCTATTGTGTAGCAGGTATTTTATTCATCCATTTCTTTGTAAATATCGCCATGGTACTTGGAATTTTCCCAACTATCGGTGTTCCTTTACCTTTCTTTTCTTATGGAGGATCGGGTCTTTGGGGTTTCACAATTTTACTTTTTATTTTCATTAAAATGGACGCCAACAAAGTAAATGAATGGTAGTTTATTTATTAAAACTCGACGCTTTATAATCGCTACTTTTTTCTAGCCTCTCTCGCAGATATGCAATAAATATCTAGTTTTCAATAGCGCAGATTATATTCTGTACCCAAAATCGAAAGCAGGGAAAACAAGAAAAAATTAGAGCGATCGGGTTTTATGAGTTAGAAGTCATCTTATTAGATTTTTTTTAGTTGTCTTATCTTTGTAAATCAAATAATTAGGTGTAATGGAAAAGTTTAAAATAATTGCCATTTCTGTTGATAGCGACTATGGTAATGCTTTTGTAATTGAAGGTGATGATCTATATTACTTTATTAATGAAAGACCTGAAAATGGAGCTTTTGAGACTGTTTATCCTTGTCCAATTGGACAGGTTGCAGGACGCTTTCGACATAACTGGTTCTTGGATAATGGCGAACATAGTCCGGTGCCTGAAGATCTTGTAAATCGTATAAAATTGCAACAAAGTAATCCTGAATTTCAGAAACTTTGTGAGCAACAAAAACAACAATTCGGTAAGAAACGATTTGAATTTGATTAAAAAAAGGCTGGATCGAATAGACTGCACCCAAAAGTTTAGACAAATTTATAATTAATTTTGATAATAATGAGCTCGATATTTTATCGGGCTCATTTTGTTTAAATTTGACTTGATTCTATCATTATTGTAATAGTTTATATATTGTTTGATTTCGTGTTTTAGTTCCTCTACACTTGCAAATTTTTGTATGTAAAACAGTTCTGATTTTAGAGTGCCAAAGAAGTTTTCAATAATAGCATTATCTAAACAATTTCCTTTCCTAGACATACTCTGGATTATTCCTTTTTCTTTCAATAAATATTGATACTGTTTCATTTGATATTGCCAACCTTGATCAGAGTGTAGCATTAGATTAATGTTGTTTGGAATTTTCTTAAATGCCTTTTTTAGCATCATAGCTACTTGATTAAACACTGGTCGTTCTGTTAGCTCATAACTAATTATTTCCTGATTAAACAAGTCAATAATAGGTGATAAATACAATTTCTTTCCAGCAACATTAAATTCAGTTATGTCGGTTGCCCATTTTTGATTTGGAGCTTCTGACTTAAAATTCCTCTTTAAAAGATTTGGAGCTATTTTACCTTGTTATCCTTTATAGGATTTATATTTTTTGACTCTAATAATACTTTTTAAACCTATTAACTTCATTAATCTTAAAACAGTTTTGTGATTGATAACTAAACCTTTATTGTTTAATTCATCTGTAATCCTCCTGTAGCCATAACGACCTTTGTGTCTGTGATAAATAGATTTTATTAACTCTTTAATCACCTTATACTTGTCTGGTATTTCATTCTGTTTTTGGTGATAGTAAAAACTACTGCGTGCCATATTAACTTGATTTAAAAGTATATTTAAATCGTATTTATGCCTTAATTCCATTATGGCTTGAGCTTTTTGACTTTCTCTTCGGCTTGAATTAAGGCTTGTAACTTTTTTAGATAATCAAGTTCACATCGTAAGGCTTCATTCTCTAAAAGAAGTTCTTCTTCTCTAGTTAATGGTTTGTCTGATTTGCGTTTTTTGCGTTTAAAATTACTCATAGATTTTGGTCTGCCTTTAGGTTTTGGTTGTAATCCTTCCAGACCAAAGTTAGTAAAATCTCTTTTCCATTTAATAATAGTTGAGTCTGTAGGAATATTAAATTTTAAACAAGCTTCTCTTAATGATAACAAATCATTCTCTATTGACAGTAATACGTTTTGTTTAAAATCAATGCTGTAAATACAATTCTTACGCGGGAACAATCCAGCTTTGCCATATTATCGGTAAAAACTAACCCACTTGCGAATATTAGACTCACTAATACCCTTTTTATTAGATACCGATTCACAAGAATAGTATTCTTTGGTAACTAACTCTACACATTCAAGTTTGAATGCGTAATCATACTTGACTTTTCTTTCCATAAAAATGCCCCCAAATAGTGTCTAACTTTTGGGGGCAGTGCAGAATGAGACGCTTTTTTTGTTATAGGTTAACAATACCTAAACTTTTTTCCAAGAATAATTTGATACCAAATGATTTAAGTTTCTCGATAACTTTAGGCGTAAACCTACTTGCATCACTTTCCGAAATAAGAATCTTTTCAATGTGTCTCAAATCAATTTTACCATGATATTGTAACTCAATATATGAAGTTCCAAACTTATTTGTGAACTTATTAATGCTTTTAGTGCCAACAGACTTTGAAGCTGAAATAAGATTGCTAAAACCAATTGGATTCGGCACAGAATACTATTCTACGCTATCTCTAACGAGAGGAATTTGTATGTCGAAGCAATCCGAGTTAATTGCTGTTTTTTCATAAACGTGTAGAAACATTCAATCAAAAAAATTATAAAATTAAAAAGGGAATGAGTTTAATAAACTCATTCCCTTTTATGGTGACCGCGACAGGGTTCGAACCTGTAACCCTCAGAGTCGAAATCTGATATTCTATCCAGTTGAACTACGCAGCCATTATGATTTTAGATTGAAGACTAACGATTTTAGATTTGTGATTTAAAATCGTTAATCTTCAAGAACCTAAATTCTTTAAACTAAAAGTTTCTTAACTAGAGAAGAAATAGTTTTTCCTTCAGCAGTTCCACCTAATTGTGCAGCAGCTAATCCCATTACTTTCCCCATGGCGGCAATTCCTGTTACACCAGTTTCAGCGATAATTTTAGCAATTACAGCTTCCACTTCCGCTTCTGATAATTGTGTTGGAAGAAATTTTTCGATTACTGCAATCTGAGCTAATTCTGGTTCAGCCAAATCCATACGGTTTTGTTCTGTAAAAATTTTGGCGCTATCCTTACGGGTTTTTACCAATTTTTGAAGTAATTTAATTTCATCTGCTTCTGAAATTTCTTCTTTTGAACCTGTAGCAGTTTGCGCTAACAATATTTCAGATTTAATAGCTCTTAAAGCTTCTAAAGCTACTGTATCTTTGGCTCTCATGGCAGTTTTAATTTCCTCCATGATTTGTATTGATAAACTCATCTCTATTTTAGATTTTTGATTAACATTTTTAAATTGGCAGATTGGATTTAAAACCAACTACCGTAAATAGATTTTTATTTTTCACTATTTGGAAGTGAAAATCCCTTTTTTAAGGCATGGCAAATTTAAGAAAATATAACGGGATTAACAATAAATTGCTTTGTCTTGCTTGCGCACAAAGATAAAAAAACCCGAAAATAAAATTAATTTTCGGGTTAGTCAAATTTGGTTTGAATTAGTTAGTCCACATTATCATGTAAGTACGAATTATTCGAACGCAACTGAAGATCATCATTGCTGTCCATTCCTACTGAAATTCTTGAGTTTGTATTATTTGTATGCGCGTTAGAAAGGTCGATTCCATGTCTTTTATAAGCAGGTTCTTTTTCTAATTCGTCAATTTTTGAAATATTATTGTGGAATTTATAATTGAATTCCTTTAATTTTTTTCTTCTTTCATCAGCTCTAAATTTAAGCGTTTCTTCGATTGTCATTTCCATTGGAGAAATATTTTCGAAAGTCGATGAACTATTTGTAGCAACCTCTACTTTCTTCATAGTAATATTCATTTCCTCTGGAATCACCTCTTCTACAACAGTTGCAGTTGGTTTTGAATCTAAAAACACATTTTCTAATTCTGTGTATTCTTCCAATGAATATCTGATAATTCCATTGTCGGTCAATTCAGTAACAGGAACAAACTGAACCGCTTCCTTTACTTTAATATCCCGTGTTTCGTTTGATAATTCAAACAAAACACTATTGTCTTCCAATTTAGCAACAGGTTCATTTACTGAAGAAATATTAAAAAGTGGTAAATCAAAAGAGAAAGTAGCTTGTTCTTGTTTTTCAACAACTCTTGGCGCTTCCACTTTTGTTTCTATAACCGTTTCTATTTTAGGCGAAGAAACCACAAAATCAAAATCATTAATTGGAGAAACTATTTCGAATGTCACATCTAAATTTTTAATAAATTCAGACATTACAATTAACTCTTCTTTATTTATTGAAACTACTGGCTCAGCAACTTCTTCTTCTAACAATTCAAAAACTATTCTTTCCGTAGAATTAGTATTTGTTATCGTTGAATCATTATCCAAATTGAACGCTGGAACCGATTTTTTGGTTAAATCATATACATTTTTTTGTTCGTCGTCAAGAGTATGAATGATTTTTTTAGGCTCTGTATTTACAATTTCATTTTGCTGTTCGATATCAAATCCAGTTGCAATTATTGTTACAGAAATAGAATCACCAAGACTTTCATCTTCACCAACACCCATTATAATATTGGCATTAAATCCTGCTTCTACTTGAATAAAATCATTGATTTCTCCGATTTCATCAATAGTAATTTCGTCAGATCCAGAAACGATGAGCAACAAAACGTTTTTGGCACCTGTAATTTTATTATCATTTAATAATGGAGAATCAAGAGCCGACATAATCGCTTCTTTAGCTCTGTTTTCGCCACTTGCAATTGCAGAACCCATGATAGCAGTTCCACTATTAGACAATACTGTTTTAGCATCTTTTAAATCGATGTTTTGAGTATAGTGATGCGTAATTACTTCGGCAATTCCTCTTGAGGCTGTTGCCAAAACTTCATCTGCTTTTGAAAATCCAGCTTTGAAACCTAGATTACCATATACTTCTCTTAATTTATTGTTATTGATAACAATTAATGAATCGACTTGTTTGCGAAGTTTTTCAATTCCCAAAAGCGCTTGTTCTTGACGCACTTTTCCTTCGAATAAAAAAGGAAGTGTTACAATTCCAACCGTTAGAATATCTCTTTCTTTAGCCAATTGAGCAATTACTGGTGCAGCACCCGTACCTGTTCCACCACCCATTCCTGCTGTGATGAAAACCATTTTAGTGTTGCCATCAAGCATTTTTTCAATGTCGGCAATGCTTTCAATAGCAGATTGCTGTCCTACGTCAGGGTTTGCCCCTGCTCCTAATCCTTCGGTTAAATTTACACCTAACTGGATTTTGTTTGGTACAGAGCTGTTATCCAAAGCTTGAGAATCGGTATTACACACGATAAAATCGACTCCCTTTATCCCTTGTTTAAACATGTGATTTATGGCGTTACTTCCACCTCCACCTACTCCAATAACTTTTATTACATTTGATTGGTTTTTTGGTAAATCAAATGAAATACTTCCAAATTCTGAGTTGCTCATCATCTTATTGGGTTTTTATATTTTTATTTATTTTTCTTTCTTTCTTCTTTATTCTGCGTTATCCAAGAATTCTTTAAGTCTTTCTAAATACCCACCAAAAAACGAACTTCTAATTCTATTTTCTGTTGAATCTTCTTTAGCACTAATTTTTTCTTTTTTAACTTCTACTTCCGGCACTTCAATTCGTATTTTTTCAGCAATTGGAGCTCTATATACAACTGCTTTTGGAGCTTCAACAACATCCATTCTAACGGCACTTTGGGTTTGGTTTTCGATGCTGTTCATTACTAATCCAACTGCTGTAGCATATAATGGACTTGATATTTCCTCATCAGAATTCCCAGCTAAATGCTCGTTTGGATATCCAATTCTAGTATCCATTCCCGTAATGTATTCCACTAATTGCTTAATGTGATTCAATTGTGCACCACCACCAGTAAGCACAATTCCAGCAATTAATTTTTTACGAGGATCTTCATGACCGTAATCTTTTATTTCTGTAAAAACCTGTTCAATAATTTCAACCACACGGGCATGAATTATTTTAGACAAATTCTTTAATGAAATCTCTTTTGGTTCTCTTCCACGTAATCCTGGAATGGAAACAATTTCGTTGTCTTTATTTTCTCCTGGCCAGGCTGAACCAAATTTAACTTTCAGTAATTCAGCTTGCTTTTCTATAATTGAACAACCTTCCTTTATATCATCTGTAATTACATTTCCACCAAAAGGTATAACAGCTGTATGACGAATAATCCCATCTTTAAAAATGGCTAAATCTGTTGTTCCGCCTCCAATGTCAATCAATGCAACTCCAGCTTCTTTTTCTTCTTGACTTAAAACTGCGTCAGCCGATGCTAATGGTTCTAATGTTAATCCCGACAATTCTATTCCTGAACTTTGAATACATCTACCTACATTTCGAATCGAAGCCGCTTGACCTACAACGACATGAAAGCTAGATTCCAATCTTCCTCCATACATTCCTATTGGCTCTTTAATTTCAGATTGTCCATCGATTTTAAATTCCTGTGGTAAAACATGAATTATTTCTTCTCCAGGCAACATCGCCAATTTATTTACTTGGTCAATTAAAATTTGAATGTCATCAACACTTATAACTTCTTCCGAATTATTTCTAATGATATAATCACTGTGTTGAATGCTTCTAATGTGTTGACCAGCAATTCCAACAACTACATCTTTAATCTTATATCCTGATTTATTTTCTGCCTCAAGAACCGCTTGTTGAATAGATTGAATAGTTTGAGTAATGTTATTTACAACACCTCTGGCCACGCCTAGACTCTTCGCTTTTCCAACGCCTAAAATTTCTAATTTTCCGTATTCATTTTTCTTGCCTATCATGGCAACAATTTTTGTTGTTCCAATATCTAGACCTACTGCAATATTCTCTTTTTCCATTATCTATTATTTAGTACACACAACTTGTTGCGCAAATCGGAGATCAATTATTTTATATTTATATAACGAACTATCTAAAACAGCCTTTTGAAAAAAAGCTTTGTAATTATTAAATTTAGCTTTCATTCTTTGTGCTCCACCAAAATCAATTTGATAATTGAAATTTCTATTAAGCATTTTTAAGCTTCCGTTTGGCATAATTTGCACCCCTATGATGTTTTTTTTCAAAAACTCATCGTCGTGAATTATTCGAAATAATTCGGATAATTTATCGCTATTTTTTTTATTAATTTCTCCTGAAACAAGCGGAACTCTAGCTGTAAAATTCGTCGATAATGGCATTACATTCCCTTCATAATCAATATAAAAAGACTGATCGCCATCAAAAACCCTAGCTATAGGAGTTTTTTGTTTTACCAATGCTTTAAGCACTCCATCTACACTAACAAAAACTTGTGATTTTTCAATCATTTCGTGATTGTTTAAAACCTTTTCAAGTTTATTCAAATCTAATTTATCTTTATCAATACTTTGCGCGTCTCTATTATTTTCTATTAACAATTTATTAACCGTTTCTTGATTAACAAAAGGAGCGTTATCCCCTACAAAAACTACCACTGCTTTGGAAAGTTTTCGATCACTATTCCGTTTTGAAGTAAACGAAAATAAGAAAATCACTAACGAAAACATTAGTACTAATCGTATGTTTGTCCAGTTAAATAGTTTCATTTAATGCGCTTTTAATTAAAGGAACTAATTCTCCAATATCCCCTGCTCCAATAGTTACAACAACGGTTGCATCGCTCGCTAAAATACTTGCAATTAATTCGTCTTTTTGAACTAATTTCTTATTTGGATTCCCAATTTTATTCAATAACCAAGAAGAAGTAATTCCTTCCATTGGCAACTCCCGTGCTGGATAAATATCCAATAAAAGGACTTCGTCAAATGCAGACAAACTTCTTGCAAAATCATCCGCAAAATCTCTAGTTCTACTAAACAAATGAGGTTGAAAAATTGCTACCACTTTCTGACCTGGATATAATTCACGAACCGCTTGATGAACCGCATTTATCTCCGTAGGATGATGCGCGTAATCATCAATATAAACCAATTTGTCGGTTTTAATTTGGTATGAAAATCTTCTCTTAATCCCTCTGAATGAAGCTAAGGCATTAGCAATGTCTTCGTTTGGGAGGCCGAAAGTTTTAGCCATCGCCAATGCCATTAGCGCATTCATTAAATTATGTTTTCCAGGCAATCCGAATTTCAAATTTTCTATTGTCTCTGTTGGAGTTTTAACATCAAAAACATACTGACTATTTACAATTCTAATATTTATAGCTGCGAAATTTGCGTCTTCATTTACAGCACAAGTAACGCCTTTAATCGGTAAATCCTTTGTTCTAAAAAGCTTGCTTTTATCTTCTACTTTATCAGCAAATTCAACAAACGAAGCCTCAATTGCCGACTTATCTCCATAAATATCCAAATGATCCGCATCCATTGAGGTTACGCAAGCAATATTAGGATGCAAATGCAAAAAGGAACGATCAAATTCATCCGCCTCAACAACAGTAACTGTCTTTCCAGTTCCTATTAAATTTGAATTATAGTTTTCGATAATTCCACCTATAAAAGCCGTAACATCAACACCACTTTCAAATAATATATGTCCCAGAATTCCTGAAGTTGTTGTTTTTCCGTGCGTTCCAGCTACTGCAAAACAAAAAGTATCTTTGGTTATAATACCCAGAACTTCGGCTCTCTTTTTTACTTGAAAATCACGTTCAATAAAATAATTCCATTCCGAATGTTGCATGGGAACTGCTGGCGTAATAATTACCAAAGTGTTTTCCACATAATATTCAGTAGGAATCAATGAAATAGTGTCTTCAAAATGAATATCAATTCCAAGATTTTGCAAATCTTTCGTAAGTTGTGTTTCGGTTTTGTCATAACCAGATACATTTTTTCCGATGGCTTTGAAGTAACGCGCCAAAGCACTCATTCCGATTCCTCCAATTCCTATAAAATAGACGTTATGTATTTGATTTAGATTCATTTAATTAATTTTATAATTTCGTCAACTATTTGTTTTGTTGCATTAGGCAAAGCCAATTTCTTTATTTTTTCGCTCAACTTTTTTTGTTGATTTTCATCTTCTAATAACGCTTTGAAAATGGTATTGAAATTGTCATTCAATTCGCTTTCCTTTATCATTATTGACCCTTCTTTATCAACTATAGATTTTGCATTTTTAGTTTGATGATCTTCGGCAACATTTGGCGATGGAATAAAGATTACAGGTTTTCCAACAATACATAATTCAGAAACCGATGATGCACCAGCGCGCGAAATCACAATATCGGCAGCGGCATAAACCAAATCCATTCTATCAATAAACGCTAAAACTTGAACATTAGCTCCATTATATTTTTTATAATCTTCAAAATATAATTTTCCACATTGCCATATTACCTGTACATTTTGAGAAACAATAGATTCTAATTCTTTCTCTATTAATTGATTGACACGTCTTGCTCCAAGACTTCCACCAAGAACCAAAAGTGTTTTTTTGGAAACATCCAAATTAAAGTAAGAAATAGCTTCTGCTCTTTTACTTTCAATGTCAATTAAATCTTGACGAACAGGATTACCCGTCAAAATCATTTTTTCTTTAGGGAAAAAGCGCTCCAAATTTTCGTAAGCAACACATATTTTATTCGCCTTTTTGCTTAATAATTTGTTTGTTATTCCTGGAAATGAATTTTGCTCCTGAATTACGGTTGGAATATTCAACATATTTGCCATTTGCAATAAGGGTCCCGAAGCAAAACCTCCAGTTCCAATAACAACATTGGGTTTAAATTGTTTAATTATTTTTCGCGATCTCCATAAACTATCAATCAATTTAATTGGAAAAAGTGCATTTTGCAAGGTTAATTTTCTTTGCAAACCTGCAATCCACAACCCTTTTATAGCATAACCTGCTTGGGGTACTTTTTGCATTTCCATTTTATCTTGAGCACCTACAAAAAGAAATTCGGCATCTGGAAAACGAGATTTTAATTCATTTGCAATAGCAATTGCAGGATAGATATGTCCACCTGTTCCGCCGCCACTTAATATGAATTTATATTTTGCCATTTTTTATTTTTTAATATTAGCCCAACTATTTTCCAAAAACTGCATTCATTGGATTACTAGCTTTATCTTCTATCGAGTAATTTTCATCTCCTTGATTATAAAGAGTATCTTCCTCTTCTAACTGTTTGTCAATTAATATTTTAAGTGCTGCTTCTCGTCGTTCTTTATCTTTTATTTCAAGTGCTATTTCCTCTTCTTTTTTGGTCACATTTATTATGATTCCCAAAGCAATACAAGTCATCCAAATAGAACTTCCTCCACTACTTATCAAAGGCAAAGTCTGCCCAGTAACTGGTAATAATTCAACAGCAACTGCCATATTAATCATTGCTTGAAAAATCATTGGAAATCCGAGACCAACAACTAATAATTTGCCAAACATGGTATTCGCTTTATGAGCCGCAACGATAAATCTAAAAAACAAAAGCAGGTATAGAAACAAAACTCCTAAACCGCCTACTAATCCCCATTCTTCAAAAATAATTGCATAAATAAAATCGGAAAAGGATTGTGGTAAGAAATGCTTTTGTACACTTTTCCCAGGGCCTAAT
>Ga0114958_10000303_pt1 | contig 42532 bp, 40 predicted proteins | sample C_130208_EF_Meta_FD_89577 | JGI IMG/M metagenome (GOLD analysis project Ga0114958, IMG submission 89577) | Freshwater microbial communities from Lake Croche, Canada to study carbon cycling - C_130208_EF_MetaG | ecosystem: Environmental > Aquatic > Freshwater > Lake | place: Lake Croche, Canada... | reverse complement strand
TTGAAACTTTTTCTTCTTAAGAGACTTTTTATTACCATTTTTATATTCCATTACTGCTCATCATATACTTTTTTTCCTACTTTTCATACATTACTCTACTTTTTTACTACTACTACTTTTTTTTAAGGAAGGCAAGAGTTTAAACAGAATATGTATTTATATATTAGATACATGGAATCTAGTAGAAAAACTGCATTTATAAGTCAGAAAAAAACAAAAAATGGATATATTTTAAAATTTAATACTGATAAGACATATGAGATGCCAGTGGCAATACTAACATCTGATATTTTACAATTTCAATCAGCACTTACTTTTTCTGGAAAACTAATTGATCTAGAAAAAAATCTATCAACAGAGTATATAAAAGATACTCTATTTGCAGATTATGTAAAAACTTTAGAAGATAAACATGCAAATGACATAGAATTATTAAGATTAAGTGGTTCAGAAGAAGTTTCTTCTAAGCTTTCTCCATTAATCCAGTTAATTTCAGATAAAGAATTAAAATATGAAGAACAATTAAAAGTAGTAAAGGCCGATAATGCTAATCAAATTAAATTAATCTTAAAAGAGAAAGCTAAACTAGAAGAAGATGCACTTGCAGCAAAACAAGAGGTTGAAGAGCGTCTTCAAAAAGATATCAAGCTATTACGTAAACAAATTTCTGAAAAGGATGCTGAGGTTCAATCATTATCAAAAAGTGAAGCTCTAGTTAGAGAACAATGTCATGCAGAATCTGAACGTCTGATAAAAGTAATTGAGCAAAAGAATACCAGCAGTCTAGAAGCTTTAAGGGAATCATTTTTAACTACGATGAAACTAAAAGAAGATTCTCTAGAACAAAGAGAAGCCAGGATTTTACAGAAAGAACAAGAACTTCAAACAACAATCCATAGAAATGCATCATCTTCTTTTCGTGGACAGGATGGTGAGATGCAGTTTGAGCAGCTTGCAGAGAAAACTATGAAGTGGAAGCTAATAAATACATCTAAGATTCCTCGTTCATGTGACTATTCTTCAGAAATTCATGGTTCTCCCGTATTCTTTGAGGTTAAAAATTATACTGAGCCTATAGGAAGTTCCCAAGTCTCAAAATTTCTGAGAGATATGAAGGAACATCCAGAGGTTATAGCGGGTGTGTTTGTTTCTTGGCATAGTAGAATTGTAGGAAAAGATCATACAATGCCAGTGTCAATTGAATGGATACATGACTCTCAGTGTGCAATATATATTCAACCCCTAAAAGATTTGGAAATCAATTCTACTTTAACCTTAATTGATCAGATAATTAAAATTACTGGGACCTATAAGAAACTAATTATGTCAACTGGTGATATTTCTGAAAGTATAATCTTACAACCAAGAATAGATAAGGCACGGGTATATATAGAGCAATATATATCCGAAGCTTCTTTATTAATGAAAAATGTTATAAATGATAAAAAGAAACATTTAAAAATAGTGGAAGAAAGTTATTCTGGCACAATTGCTTCTTTAAAGAGACAAGGTGAATCAATTGGGACAGTTATGTCTATTCTAACTGGTGAATATGTTGAGGATACTACAATAGATCCTACACTCATCACCGAGTCTGAACCTACGAAGCCAAAGAAAACGGCAAAGAAGAATTAAGGATTAATTTCTAGTCATTGTCCTGCCCATTTTTTTAGAAATCCTACTTTTAATTCCCATCATCTGAGCAGTTGCAGACACTTGAGCCTCAGGGCACCCAGCTTTCTCTCTGGCAACCCATGCATATGTCTGACCCTCATCCTCAATCCATTGCTTCAAATTCTCTTTTGTGAGAAAATGAGACGGCTGAAATCCAGCTGCCTCATTTTCTTTCCGTTTAGCCTCCACTGCATTTTTCTGATATTCCTTCATTTCTTTCGGATCACGAAATGTTTTCTCAGATACAGTAACAATAACATCCTTCATCTCTACATTTTCAAGGCTCTGCTGAATATCTTCAGATTGCAGAAGTTCCGATGTTTGCAAGGGCTTCTTTACTCGCATCTTCCTTTCCTTTTTTAATTGTGATTTTACGATAACTGGTGTTTCCTGCACTTGCTTAATTATAGGGACAGAAGATACTTGAAATTTCATATGAAAATATACATACTCCTCGCGCATTAATTCCTCCAGACGCACATGTAAATTCTTAAATCCATACTTGGCAACAAGAGCATAAATATCAGTGTCCATTCTATTATAAAATAATTAATTAGCTTTACGTGTTCTTTTTTGTTTATTTTTTTTTGTAAACCTCCTAGTCCTCCTTCCTCCAGATGGCTTAGGAAATAAATCATTTAGATTCGCTAAACCCTCTGGAGTTCTTTTTATCCAGTAATTTAATAATGCATTCATTACTATTACACATGAATATTGCACATTATCTAGCATTGCATTAATATGTTTATCACTTTTAAACACACGGAATTCCAGAATTTCAAATTGTTTTACTTTAATTCCATATTTCTTTCTTGTTATCCAAGAATCTCGTGGGAATATAGATTTATTATTTTGCGGACCAGCTGTAAATCTAACAACAAAATCAGAATCAGTAAGTGCCTTAAAAAATGCTTGTTTATTATTTCTAAGATTAGGCCTTTGTTCTAAGAGTAAATTTGTCATTTTATATAAGGGCTTAGCAAATGCTGAATGCTCTACTCTAAATTCTGAGGCATAATATTCCCTTTCCTTTTTAATATATTCATCTAAGACAAAGAGTAATAAAGGGAATGTTGTTAAAGGTATTACTTTATTTTTCTTCAAATCAAATGCACTAACATTCACATGGTATCCTGCACTACTATTTGTCATAAAGCATTCTTGTTTTAAAAGTCCAATAAATTCTAGATATGGTAGAAGAGCTTCTTTTATTTTCTCAGGAGTCGGAACTCCTCTGAATTTTAGAATTGGTGAAATACATTCTATTGCAATACTTTTCCATGGCTGCACTAACTCCCCTGTATTTCTATCTATTATTTTAGAATCTGCATCTAAACTATCTCCACATCTAACTGATTGATCAATTTCAAACCTGGGAACTTCATAAGATTCTATTTTATTGTCCTCTTCAGAGCCATATTCAGCAAGTGTTTCTTTCATATCAGATAATCTATAAAGATACCATTGCCTAGTATCATCTTTCATGGCGATTTCCGGAAACCGTTGTTTAATAACTGGAGACGCCTTTGATAAAATAGAATTTAAATACATTATGAATTTATGATAAAAAGAAAACCCAGAAAAAAAATCTTCAGTAGCAGGGATCCCCTTAGGAGATTCTAAACATCCATCCTGAATACGAATGCATATTTCTATTTCTACTCCAAAACGGAATTCTATATTATCAATATAATTTGGCTCTTCAGCATTATTCATCTCCTATTAGGCATTAAGATATAAACTGTCCTGGATTACTGCCTTCGTCAAAAGCATTGTATGAGACTCTCTAAATTTCTCTAGAACCTCTGCATGCTCACAGAATGTTGCCATTGAGCGCCACTCCTCCAACATATTGTTAAGCTTCATTACGGATCTCGTAAGATTACCTTCATAAATCTGATATTTAGCACAAATCTCGCCAATACTAAAGCCCTGCATCCAATCCCAAAGCGGGCCAATCCAGCTGGTTCCCATCTTCCACTTAGATTTCGTTGCGCCAGCTTCATCCTCAGTAAATCGCAATTTATCCCACAAGTCGCTCAAAATATAAAAGGAATCCTTTACTCTATTAGGAATCTTAATATCCTCAATTGAAATCTCTTCCTTCTTTCCCTCCAGAATACAACCAGCCAGAACTGCAAGAAGCTCTTCTGGTTCCAAATCCTTAGATTCTGGCATCATATAGAATTGGGAAATAAGTAAGGATTCAGATTCATTCAACTCTGTTGCAAGGGTGCCAAGAGTTGTTGGGGTTCCATCTTGTCTTAGAAATGCCAGAGTTTTTAATACTGCAATCTTTCTCTCAACTGCAGATGATGTATCATAAAGAGTTTTAAGGTCCTTAGTATTCCTATCAAGCTTTCTCTGAAGCTCATTTGCTTCATCAAAATCTCTAATTGCAGTTTCCCACTTTAATCCATTATATTCGCTCTTCCACTTTGCAAGTTCCTGCTCCATCTTCCTCCTCTTTGCATTCGTTAGAACAGTAAGCTGATACTCCATGTCAACTTTCTGCTTAATGATTCCTAGCTCATATGCCGTAATTTGAAGCTTCTCCATGCGTGTGAGCATTTTTGCACTATCAGCCTCATATTCATCAATAATCTCCTGGCGCTGCCTACGCCAGAAAGATTTATCCAAAATATCCATCCACGAAGTATTTCCAGATTGAATCGTCTTCAAGATAAAGTCATAATCAAACTCCATTCTGGAAGTTACTGGTGATTTTGAGCCGCACATCATTGCACGCATCTCATGCGGCTCTAATGGATTCCTGTCAGGCAAGTAAATAACAGTGCCCATGGTATCCAGACCACGGCGACCTGCCCGCCCTGCCATCTGCAGATACTCTGCAGTTGACAAGATACGCATATCATTCACCTCCTCGTCGAATTTCTTCACACCAACGAATACTGCAGTCTTTGTTGGCATGTTAATCCCCACTGCAAATGTCTCCGTTGCAAAGAGAACCTTAATGAACCCCTTGGAAAACAGAATCTCAATAATCTCCTTGAGCATCGGAACCAAGCCACTGTGGTGAAAAGCTATGCCACGCTCAACCAGTGATCTAATATGATGATACTGAGCTAACTTCTCAAGCTCACCCCTATGCCTTCTTAGCTGATAATTCCAAATATGGATTACTTCTGCCTTCTCAGATGATGTGATTAGAGTGCTCTCCACTTTCTGAGCATACTTCTCGCAGTCTTTCCTAGATAAGACAAAGAACAGGGCCGGCAGAAGTTGCTTTTTCTCAAGGGTAACGATGAGTGAATTCATCTGATGAAGGAAGCTGGTAGGCCGCGTCTTTCCCTCAATAGGTCCCTCCTGCCCTGCAGCCCTTGCGTCCTTTACTTTCTGCTGGAACTTATCATGAGCCTTCTCCTGACCAAGGCGCCATGCAAGCCATCCCTTATATACCTGGTCATCATAGATATTCTTGGCATCCATGAGAGTATGAAATTCATCCTTATACCAGATTGTGTGAGTCAGAGGCACAATACGATACTCGGTGCTAATCAAGTTAATCGGTCGCTGCTTCAAATCACCTAACCACTCAGCAAAGTATTCTGGATGATCCAGGGTTGCCGACAGCATAACCATCTTAACCTCTGGGGGCAAGAGGATCATGATTTCTTCCCAAATATGTCCTCGGTCCTTGTCATTGATATAGTGACACTCATCAAAGATCACTGCATCTAGTCCTTCAAGTGTTAGGCTTGCGGTAGGACCAATATCTTTGGTGGATGAGCCTTGCTTGAACAAGAGATTTCTGAGAATCTCAGTGGTCATAATAACTACGTCGGCATCAGGAGAGAATTTGATATCACCAGTCATGATCCCCACCTTCTCTTCTCCAAACTGTGCCTTGAGGTCATTGAACTTCTGGTTTGATAGAGACTTAATTGGAGTTGTATAGAAGACACGCATCCCCTTTCTCAGTGAATATGCAATCTGAACCTCACCGACTAGAGTCTTACCTGAACCAGTCTTGGCCGTTACCAAGACGTTTTCTTCATTGCAGATCGCCTTTAGTGCATGCTGTTGGAAAGGATCCAGGGGGAACTTGTAGTTGATTGGGGGGTCCTGGGGCATTTCCGTAGGCCCCTTTTGGACATCTGCAATCTTCAGAAAATCCATTGTGTAAGTATTTTAGCTAAATGCACTAGTTCAATTTTTCAACAACTAAATTTGATATTTATATTTAGAAGTATTAAAGCAATGGATTTAATAGAAGAATATCAACATCTTGAATCGCCAATTAAAAATCTTAATATCTATATGCAAGATGATTTCTATTCTGAATTAAATGTAGATGAAAATATTTACAAAGGACTTTCTGAAAAAATTAAATCACCGATAGAAATAAAAAAGCCAGTTGTTTATATATTTGGAATTAAAATAAGTTGGTTTCCATATCTAGCCTTTAAATTTGAATATAAATAAAAAATATAATATCGGTATAATAATGATAGTAATCCCACCGGCTGTTGAATTAGAAGAATACTTTATGCGTCTTGCAAAAGCAACTTGGACAAAATATACTTATAATGAAGCTGATGGGGAAGATGAAATCAAGAAAAAACATAAAACACTTGTTATTTCATGCGACCTTGATATGCTTGAAGAGAAAGTTGCAGTTAAACTGCATTATAGATTTATAAGGGATACATTATATTGCTTTATAGAGGAAATAGGAAATTAGGGAAATTTTGCGGGCCTAAAACCAACCTTCTATATTACAAATAGGCTTGTAAGAGATTTACCTCAAGCCTCACCTTGGTCCTGTAGCTCAGTTGGTAGAGCGTGGTGCTTATACATTTATGTATAGAGAAAGCAACACAGTGCAAAGTTACGCTAAAGTCTCAAGATGAAATCTTGATTCTAGGGCGTTTCAAGAGATACGCCAAAGTCGCGGGTTCGACCCCCGCCTGGACCACATTTTTTTATGTGTATGATATTCATACAGTTAAAAAAATTCTATTTCTTGATCTTAACTTTTACCTTAAGATCCAAAGAACTCACTTGGCCTTCTATAACCGGTAAGGTCAAAGTGCCAACATGGGATTCAAAATCAATAACCTCCTTCTTGTATCCGCCTCCATTTATCCATTCAGTCATTAATTCCTGCACTTGACTATATGCATATGACTCTCTTGCAATACCTACCTCTGGTAGCTTTTTCAAGAGCGTAATTGTTTCCTTGAGTCTTTCAGCTTTTTCCTTCAGCATTCTAGTTAGAAGTTGTAGGATTCCTTAGGCACTCTTAGGAAAGATTACTGAATAAACACCGGACAACTGGAACCCAATGTGCAATAAGACAATTTTTAAGAAAATTAATCCAGAGCCTTTTTCTATTTCTGATTTACTGGCACCTCGTAAATAAGAGATTAGCATAACTGGTATAGTTGTTAAAACTCCCATAAATAAAGTTTCACCCAGGAAAAATTTAGGATTTTTCTGAATATATGCAGTATCATGAACTATGATGGATGAAACAAATAAAGTTGTAAATCCAAATGCTATACCAATAAGCATTGCATACTTTATAAATTTATAAACTCCAGAAGAAACATCTTCAATTATTGCCATTCTATATGGTCTAAACATTTATCACAGAATTCTATAAAGAGTAATGTGTGGAATCTGGTGTCGTATTGGTTTAAATAAGGATCCTCAAGACCCTGCACCATGGGTAAAGCAACTAGAAGCAAGAGGACCGGAAGGAACGCGTATTGTTAATTTGAATGATAAAGTTACAATGGCATTCACCAGGCTTGCAATTAATGGGCTCACTAATGCAGGAATGCAGCCATATACGAAGGGTCACCTAACTTGGATTTGTAATGGAGAGATCTATAATTCTAAGGAGCTAGAGGAGAGCCTTGGCCTGACAAATACTGGATCTGATTGCGAGTGCATTGGTGACCTCTATATGAGGCATCGTGATAATCTGGTTGCTTTTGCTAGAGCCTTGGATGGCGTATTTGCCATTGCACTTTATGATGCGGAGCGTGATAAGCTCATTGTCACACGAGACCCATTTGGTATCAGGCCTCTATTTATTGGATGCAGGCCAAATACCGAAATATCACTCGCAAATATAAATAATTCAGCAGTTCCAGTATTTCATTCTAAATTCAACACACTTGTTTTTGCATCTGAGTTAAAAGCTCTTGTTCCATATTTTGAATCAGTAATGGTATTTAATCCTGGAACAATACAGTGTTATGACGTAGCAGCAACAAGTATAGTTTATGATTTCAGATATCATAGTGTAGGCTGGATGACAAATCCGCAATTTAGACCATCTGAGCCATCTGGTTTTGTTGATGCATCGACTGCCCTACGGTTTGCGCTGGAGGAATCTGTCCGAAAGCGCCTTCTAACCGATAGACCTATTGCATGTCTTCTTAGTGGAGGACTAGATAGTAGCTTGATTGCCGCTCTCTTGCAAAATAATCTGAGAAATCTAAATAAATCCCCGCTGAAAACATTTTCCATCGGATTTGAAGGCTCCTCAGATTTGGCCCATGCCAGAATTGTGGCAGATTGGATTGGCTCAGATCATACTGAAATTAAAATGACTCCAGATGAATTCTTCAATGCAATACCAGAAGTAATCAAGGCGATTGAATCATATGATACTACTACCGTAAGAGCAAGCACTGGAAATTATTTAATTGCAAAGAAAATAAGAGAACTCACTGACTGCAAGGTTGTATTTAATGGAGATGGCTCAGATGAACTGTTTGGAGGTTATTTGTATTTTAATAACGCCCCAAATGAAGAGGCATTTCATTCTGAGACCGAGCGTCTTCTAGGTGATATTCATCTGTTTGATGTTCTACGTAGCGACCGTTCAATGAGTGCAAATGGTCTTGAGGCCAGAACTCCATTTCTAGATAAACAATTTGTCTCAGTAGTGCGTAGCATACATCCAAGATTCTTGAGACCAATAAAAGGCTCACAGATGGAGAAATTCATTTTGAGATCTGCATTTGATGATGGCATAACACTGCCTCCAGAAATTCTATGGAGACGCAAGGAGGCATTCAGTGATGGTGTTTCTAGTCCTGAAAAGGCATGGTTCCAGGAAATTCAGGAGCACGTTAAAGCATGTGTGCCCCAGGACTGGCAAATAAAGGCAACACTTTCTTATTCAATGCATATGACTCCAAGAACTGCTGAAGAATTTTATTACCGTTATTTATTTACTTTATCATACGGGCTCTCTGCATTACATATTGCGGTGCCATACAGATGGATGCCACAGTGGTGCCCTGAGACAACTGACCCTAGTGCAAGAACACTTCAGATGTATAATGAGACGTCAGATACGAGCGCATAAATTTGATTTACCATTACAGCTTCACACAGCTAACAATGGCAACATGTATTTCTAGAAGAGCATGTGCCGATAGGGACACACTTCGTCTTATAGATAAAGATGGACAGCCTGGGCGTCATATTTGGGTAGAATATAGATGCTCTAATAAAGTCATTGTAGAAGGTCTAGTTTGCAGAGATTGCGCATACAAGCTGCCGAAATACAAGTATCAGGCAAATGCAAAATGTGACCATGGAATTATAGGAGGGCCTTATCCAGCTGATAGTAAGCTATATGGTTCTGGATTTTATCTAAAGTTGATCAAGGAGGGATGGAAAATTCTAGAGGCAGATGAAAACAGGGCTAAGGCCGCAGTGGATAAAGCAAATAGTGAAATGGCTAAAAAGATGCTAGCTAAACCCAGCGTAGAAAAAGAGGCACCTGTGGTAGGCCAGGAGGCACCTGTGGTAGGCCAGGAGGCACCTGTGGTAGGCCAGGAGGCACCTGTGGTAGGACAAGAGGCACCTGTGGTAGGGCAGGAGGCACAGGTAATAGAACAGCCTGTAAGGCAAAAACGTGCATACAAGAAAAGAACACCAGAAGAAAAAGCCGCTAAAGCAGTTAAACCAGTGAAAGCTGTAGAAACTGCAAATGAAATAGATACTAAGAAATTAAAAACAATAAAGCGTGTAAAGTCATCAAGCCTCAAACTAGATATTCTACTACCAACTCCACCCCCTATTGAAGAGATTCCACATGATCCAAAATTCATCGAATCTATTTCTCCACCAATAAATATTGGCGAATTTGTGACTGTAAAAGTAAAGAAGATCAAGTGCCAGGCTAAGGACTATTACTACGATGCAAACTCTGGAAAACTCTATGGAATTTCAGTAAATGGTGTCGGTGGATACAAGGGGCGATATAACGTTGAAAAAGACATAGTAGATACCACATTTCCTGATTCTGATGTGGAGGAGGAAGTATAAACACAAGGCATTGTAAAATTTGACTATTTTTATTTTATATAAACTAGGCAAATGAGTATTTTAACTGCAGATGAACTCAAGAATATCTTAAAAGAAGTTCAGGCCGATGAAAAAATTCCACTATTAGAAATTGCCGAAGGATGGCTCCATTGGTTCAAGAAAAAAGGTGACCGTTATATTAAAGATGCTGCAAAACTCGGTTATACAGAAGTAACGCTAGACCTCCCAATTGAGATTGCACAGAGCTTTGATAGAAAATCGTTAATATTTATACAAAAAACTATGAAAGAACTCTTAGAGGGATGTTTCATAGGGTTTATCGAGGATGAATATGATGAAAAACCAATTTGCAGATTAATTATTTCATGGAAGTAAAAAATTGAATAGATTAATTTGCAAATTAAATGTATGGAGGTAATTCTTAAAAATGTGGCCGCGGCCCTATTAGCCTATTCCGCTCATTATAGTGCGACAAAGTTCTATAATTACGCATGTGTTCCAGATGGCTTTATGGGATATCTAAGTGGTCTGATTACAACAGGAAGTCCTGTCTGCCAAGCAGGTGTTCAGATTATTTCAAATACACAGGTGTCATACTCATCAATGATAATGATTGGTATCACACGTGTTCTAGTAGATATGGTTGCACCTGGCACCTTGAACGATATGATGCCAGATATACCAAATATACCAAAAGTTCTATAATTGTGAATTATAAATATATTTTTTGTAAGCTGCCATATATTCTTTATCGCTCATTATATGACATGACTTCCCATTTTTATAAATAGGCATTGGTGCTCCTTTATATTTTGAATCAGGGCGACTTAACATAAGATACTTTGGATTTGAAATATCAAATAATACAAATCGCATCGAGTCTGATTCTATTAAATCTGGAAATTTATAACCAAATGGTTTTATAATATAATAGAATGTTGTTAATTTTCCAATTTGATATTTTTCATTTGATCCTAATATATTTTCTCTACGATAAAAAATATCTGGAACTGGTAATCCAATTTGCGGATCATTCCGAAAAAGATATTTAGGCACTATTCTTAAATATGATGCATGAAGATAATGTGTTAATGGGGTTTGTTCAATCGGAAACCATCTCTGCCATTCTATTTTTTCAATTATAATTATATTTTTTAAATTATTACAAAATAATTCGCAATTTGGAATTTCAGATAAATATTCTTTTAGTTTTTTTAGTTTTTTATTATAATTTTCTTCATTTGCAATTTTTAAGAATTCAGAAATACGCAGCTGGATTTCTTCTGTAAGTTCAATCTGTTGTGTCATATGACCCAATTCAGCCGCATTAGCCCATTTTATATCTTCATCCTCCATTCTTACTGAGGCTAGCGAGTTTTATTTGTTGTAGAGGGTGAAAGTGAACGCGAGAATGTAGATGTTCCCGTTACCGAACGCGTGTAAGCCTGACTCGTTGGCAACATGGATTTTGTCTGAGTCAAGGTGGTAGAAGTGCTCTGGCTTTGACTTATAGTTCTTGTAATAGATACGGTAATACTAATAGTGAATGGCTGGGTTGTTGCAATTCCTGAAATCGTTCGTGTAAGTGATACGGTTGGAGAATTACAGGGAGACGCTGAGCGACTTAGAGTTACTGAAACAGTCTTAGTGAATGGCTGAGTTGTTGCAATGGACGACGGGCTGAAACTGAAAGGCATTGTTGTTGCAATTCCAGAGATACTTCTTGTTAGTGAGACGGTTGGTGAAGGACATGGTGATGGTGAACGTGTTAGAGAAACTGATGCTGTCTTAGTGAAAGGTTGAGTTGTTGCAATTCCAGAGCCAGATATTGTTAAGGAGGATGTTTGTGACAGTGTTAGGGTTACTGACATAGTATATGAAGGGCTTACTGTAAGAGTATTTAATTGAGAAGGAGCAATTGTAACTGCAGGACTGGGTGACATCGTAAATGGCTGAGTCGTGGGAATTCCTGAATTACTTCTGGTGATTGAGCCAGTGACTGAGTGAGTCAAGGAACGTGATACCGTTAATGAGAGTGTTCCTGATGTAGAACGAGATAGTGTAAGAGAATTTGTAAGAGATACAGACACCGTTGGTGAGCGGGTGAGTGTAACAGAGATAGTGTATGAGGGGCTCACTGTAGGAGTATTTAGCTGAGATTCTGGAACTGTTACTAGTGGACTTGTTGATCTCGTAAATGGCTGAGTCGTGGGAATTCCTGATGTAGTCAATGTTAAAGAAATAGTAGGAGTTGTGCATTGAGATGGCGATCGTGTAAGTGTAACTGTTACTGATTTAGTAAATGGTTGAGTCGTAGGGATTCCAGATGCAGTTATACTAATAGATTGTGTCAGAGATTTAGTATATGTTGAAGAAACGGTAGGTGTTGGAATAAGCGATTGCGACCTTGTCATAGTAACAGATAAAGTTCTAGTAAACGGAGGAGATGTTGGAATTGGGCTGAATGATATGGACAGCGTTGGAGTAAATGAATTACTTCGTGTAATAGATACTGATATAGTTCTAGTTACTGATATTGTTTGACACTGTGATATAGTTACAGTAGGGCTACGTGTTAGAGTTGGCGATTGTGTCATCGTCAGAGAATTAGTCTGAGTGAGTGAGTTTGTAAGTGTCGGTGAAAGTGTTAGTGATACACTCTTTGTATATGAGCCAGAAAGTGTGAGGGTAGGTGTTGGACTTGCGCTTGATTGCACTGAAACTGTATTTGTCAATGATCTAGTGAGAGTTCCAGACCTAGTAAGGGACACTGAAACAGTTGGGGTTAATGGGGCAGATGTGACAACTGGTGTGCTAGAACTTGTATACGTGCTAGATACAGATGCAATAGAAGGTGTGAAGGCTCCAGAATTAGTTTGAGCAGGAGACCCTGTGTAAGGGCTTGCTGTAATCGTTATCGTTACACTTGGGCTCATAGATTTTAGAGAGCTCTGTGTAATATAGGGACTACCTGTGTATTGCTGGGTCTGTGATACAGTAATTGTAGGGCTAGCTGTCATGGTAACAGTAGAGCTTGGTGTTGCCGAAGGAAGAGAAGATTGTGTAATAGTGAATAAAGATGAGCTTGTAAGAATTCCAGTAAATGACTTATATGAGCTACTTGTCATAAGGGCGGATGGTGACATTGTCCAAACACTTGAAGGACTTGCTTGTGTCGTTAGACTAGAAACAAGGGAGGTAGTCGCTTGATTACTAGGAGTTAGAAATGCAGATACAGATTGTCCACTTAGAGTAGCAACAGGGCTTCCAGATTGCGATATGGATGAACTTGGTGTTTGGACTCCTGAAGAGGATATAGTCTGTAAATTAGTTGGTGTCTGTAAACTAGATGCAGTTGAAAGCAAAGAAGGCGTTCCTTGAATACTTACTGTAAATGCAGCAGTTTCAGAAGGAACCGATGATATACTAATTACAGATGTTAGAGTATGCATTGAGCTGACCGATTGACTAATCATTGATGAACTAGTCATGGTGCCATAACTAGAGAGTGTAGGACCAACCGAAATGGTCACTTGACCAGATGCAGTTCCAAATAGACTAGTTGTTGCAGTGCCAATAACAGTAATGCTGCCACTTATTGTAGGGCTCACCGTGATTGTTGTAGTGGAGCTAGAGCTACTACTTCCTTGACCCGATGCACTAATCGTCAAGGTTCCAGAACTAGATTCGGTTGAAATCAATGTTGAAGACTGATAAGACGTAAATGAATTAATGACGGATAATGAAGGCATGGGTGTTTGAGTTGAATAAATAGTTATAGAATTTGTAATGGATCGTATAGAACTTCCTGTGCTTACAATGGTATATGTAGGTGTCTGAGATACTGTTGGTAAAATACTTAATGAAGGGCTGATAGACAATGTTGAAGAAGTAGTGCCACTTGAACTCAGAGACCAGTATGAACTATATGTGAAAGCATTCGAAGATGATGCTGACAATGTCTGTGAAATAGATGAACTTCCTGATGCACTGCTTTTAGAGCATGATGTCAATGACGCACTGGCCGAAGGAGATATACTGGAGCTAGCGGAATCTGAAAGAATTCCAGATGAACTTCCTGATAGAGAGCTTGCTGGCGTAGAGCTGACCGTGTCAGTATAAGAAATTGTTTTTATTCCAGAGGTTGTTAGAACAGGTGATCCAGTGGAGCATATTGTAGAGCTTACTGTGCCACGGGATGTCCGTGATCCAGAATTACTTTTAGTTCCAGAAGCCGACTTGGAAGGTGATGCAGAAACACTCGGTGAGCCAGAATCAGTAAATGTCTTCAGCGAAGTCCTAGATTGTGTTGAACTCCCAGATACACTTCTTGAACTTGAAACTGTGGAAGTCTGTGAAGAATTATGCGTGGATGTTGCCTGTGGAGTATGCGTGGAATTTACGGTTATAGTAAGAGAGCCTGATGCTGATGCAGAACCAGAGGACGAATATGAATCATGGGGGGAAGAAGTAACCGAATCTGAGAATGAAGACGATGAACTATATGAATTAGTCTGAGAAGATGAAACGGATGGTAAATTACTCATAGTTTGAACGACGGAGGTTGACGGTTGTTGTGTTAGACTGACAGTAAGAGTAGGTGTCCAAGTGTTTGTTACAGTCTGCCTAATAAAGGTAAATGTTTGTGAAGGAGTTGAACTAAGTGACTGACTCTTTGTTTGACATGAAGTTGCCGACGCGGTTGTGCTTAAACTATATGTAGGACACGTACTAGGAGTCTTAGATTCAGCCATAGAGCGTGTCTGAGATGCAGATATAGCTGGGCTCACTGAATTCTTTAATGAGCCACTAATTGTTGGACTAGCAGATGAAGTTTTGGATTGAGAAACAGAGCCTGAAAGTGTAGTAGAAGTCGTAGAAGTCTTTGACTGTGATGAACTCCCAGAAAATGTTGAAGTCCCTGAATTAGTTTTAGTCTGAGCTCCACTTCGAGTAACAGACGGGCTATATGTTATTGTCCCAGTAAATGACGGGCATACAGATGGCCCTGGTGCCGCAGAAACAGTCGGTGAAACAGTGAGCGTAGAAGACTCTGTTTTGGAAACACGTAATGAACCAGAAACAGAAGAAGTTGCAGTGGATGTTTTAGTTATAAGACTAGTAAGGGTTGAAGTAGAACTCGTAGTTGGAGAACCTGTGTTTTTGATAGTCTGAGTCGGGCTCATGGAATCCTTGAGAGTCAGTGTGATCTTTGGAGATACAGTTGAACATGGGCTTGTTGTTGAAGTCTTACTTCCCATTAGGGTTTTGGTATTAGTTCTTGTGACTGCAATGCTCGCTGAAGAAGTTCCAGTTGCCGTCTGGGATCTTGTTAGGGCTGCAGAGCGTGAGAGAGTTGGAGACCCCGTTGGCGTCTTTGACTGTGTAATTGATTTAGTTCCACTTGAAGAGCCAGTCGATGTCTTGGAAGAAGTTATAGAGCTTGTCCCTGTCCTTGTGCCTAGAAGGGTTTTGGTTGCAAGCTCAGACCTTGAGAATGATGGAGATGCCGATGAAGTCCTCGTGCCTTTGCCTGTTAGAGTTCCACATGCACTACCAGTTGAAGTCTTGGATTGTGCAGTTGTCCTTGAAATTGTTGGGCTAGCGCTTGATGTTCTTGTTTGAGTAGTTGAACCACTAACTGTTTTAGAAGCAGTCGTAGTTTTAGTAGACGTAATACTCCCCGTATTCGTCTTTGAACTCATCCCTGTCAGAGTTCCAATCGAGCTTGCACTACTAGTCTTTGATGCTGCAGCCGTTTGAGTTAATAGCATTGTGGGCTTCATTGTTTGCGAGGTAATTAGTGATGATGTGACGAGTGCACTCATCTTCGCCGAATATGTGGAAGTTGTAGTTTTCGTAGATGTCTTTGACATCGTGCTAGTGGCAGTTGGAGCAATGCCTAAATTACGACCAATATTAAATTCTTCTAGGCCTGGAGGTATAGTAGCCACCAGGCCTATTGATAATAACATAATTAGCCATTTCATACCTATCTATTATATATGAAACAATTCATTTTTTATATAGCAGCATTCAGTGCAGACCAAGATATAGGAAACTGTGTTTCCAGTAATTTACTTAGCTGTTCAGCATATAGACGTATTTCATGTTGAGCATCTGGACTTAGGCGTAGCTTGCATAAGCGTGCATATGCGTATAAGGAAGCAGTCTCAATAAACTCTGTATGCATTGATTGCGGTAAAATCATTCTAGCAACCTCGGGGGCAACATCAGCTGCTAGCAATGCATTATAAGTTTCTACTGCCGTCTTAGTCAAATCATCCATGCAGCTTTTAGCATATTCAGCCTTATCCGTTGGCGTGGCCTTAGAACCCTGCTTTAACTTGGGATCTCTGGCCCTAATAGACTCCAGTTCTGGTAAATAACACTCTGGCTCAGAATCCACGTAACGCCTACTAACTTCATTGCGCGCAAATCCAACCGTATGCCTATACCACTCACGAGCAACAAAGATTGGCATCTTAATTCTGAGCCTGACTTGGGGATGAAAAAAAGGACTCACATGATTATGCTTAGCCAAATAATTAATGAGTTTCTTATCGGCTTCAACTAGTTCCTTAGACTCCTTAGAAAAACTAACACGCGCTGCATTCACTACCGTCAAATCATCGCCAAAAGTTCCAAGAAGCTCAATCGACCCTGAACCATCAGAAAGAACCTTGGGCATTCTATCTAGAGATGCATGACGTGGTTTAGGTTAGTTTTTATTAAAAATTGAAGCCCATGGAGGCCATAGTGTAAGCTACCCCTAATGGAATGCAGGATGTGCTATACTTACATATATGATACAATCGAGCAACCATATCATATGAGTCATCGTTTATTTAATAAGTCAATTGGTGATAGAGCCTCAATTTGTAAGCTAGCCGATGCATTTATCAAGGTTCTTTATAAAATAGATATATTGGAGCTTCTTACAAAATGCAATCAGAATTTACCTCTACCAGAGTTTTCCGATGAAATCACATATACAAACTGGCTATGGTCAAAAATTCAGCTTGAATATCCAGAGTTATTTCCTAAATTTTACGAAGAAATTCAGGAAATCACTGATAAGATAGAATTTGTGAAACATAAGTTTCGTATTATTCTTGGAAATTTATTTAGTATTCATAGAGATCATACTGTAAAACAGTTTTACATAGAAAAATCAGTAGGACCAGTTCCGTTTCATGAACTTGTCATAATTAGAATTAAGGCAAATCTACCTATACCTGAATATAAGTCTGAGAAGTATGGAAGAGAAGATATTTATTGTTAGCATTCAAACAATGGGTTCCAGAGCATTTGAGAATTTTAGAGTAGCATTAGTTCTATGAAATTCTTTTGTTAGCTGCCATGCCTCTTCAACTGGAGGCAACAAATTTTCCGTATCCTCTAGGAGCTCAGGCTTAGGAAATCCATTGAATTCAGAAGCCGTTGCCGAGGTATAAGCTCCCATCAATGGGAAATAGAGCCAGTCCCCAACTTCTAATTCCTCCATCGGTCCCTTTGCAATTACATCAAGGCTGTCACATGTGCGGCCGAATAATATAGCCTCCTTCACAGGTCGCTCACTGTGGCCTTGAGGAATTCGCACGAATGCAGGTTTCTGATGGTCAAAGGGAATGCAGGAGAAGTGTCCATAGAGTGACTCATCAATAACATATCTGAGACCATTTGGTCCTTTTTTCTTCGCAATAACTTTCACAAATAGGTCTTGGCTAGGATGGGCAAAGAATCGTCCTGGCTCGGCAATCATAATACGATTTTTTGGCACATTTTTCAGTGCCTCCTGAATTACATTCGCTGTTTTAGCAAATGCGCTAGGGTCTGAGGAGAATCCTCCACCAATATCAACTGTCTTCGGATAATGTCCATATTTTCTTAAAATTGTAAATGCTGTTCCTGCCGCATATTCAATGGCATCCTTATATTGCAAGGGGTTCTCACATCCTGAGCCAACGTGAAATGATATACCAGTCAATGGAATCAAGGAGGTCCTTGCAATCTGATCAAGCTCCTTTTCAGTGGCACCGAATTTAGCTGAGAAAGGCATCTTGCTATCCTTGTCATTCACGGCAATTCTGACAAAGGCATCGCCCTTCCATTCACACTTTAGCAACTTATCACATTCCTCTACAGAATCAACCACTGTAGTCTTAATATTATGCGTTCCAATTACTCCAATATCTTTGTCAGATTTTAGAGGGTGTGCGTATAAGATTTCGGGAATAGTTATATCATAGGCAATCTTACATGTCCTAACATCATGAACTTCCCTCAGACTGGCACAATCGAAGTTTGCACCCTTGTCGATGAGAGTCTTAAGAAGAAATGGTTCAGGATTACACTTCACAGCGTAATAAGGTGAAATTGTAGGGAGTGCCTTGGCCCACATGAGCCATTGTGTCTCAATGCGTGACTTACTAAGAACAGCTATAGATCCATGCGCCTTGGGAAAGGATGATACAAGTTGCCGGAGGTTTTTCAGCGTGGTATCAATATTATGTGTTGTGAAAAAAGTTTTCATCAATTTTTTTAGAACTAAAAGCATTTATCTTAAAACGTTTAGGCGATAATAATGATTTTCAATAACATCTTGAGGAAGCCATATTTTCCGTCCATTTATTGTTGCAGCATACATCCCCCGTGGCTCAATATTTTCAGGATCTCCAATTATCCTATTTCCTGAAACTATCCCTCCATCAATTCCCACTGAGCCACAAGAGCACATCTTAAAATTATATGTATACTTGCTTTCAATAGTATCTCTGCACAGCTTACAGAATATGGCATGTCTTACTTGATAATAAATTACACCACCATATCGCAATGATGGCATGAGTGTCTTTAGTGATACTAGGGTTTTAATTTTTAGACTTACACACTTAAATTTGAAATGCAGTAGAATTGTAGGTTGATATAATAGAATGAGTAATAAGTATGCTCCGCCTAGCACTCTTTTAAAATCCCGTGAAAATTTACAAGAAATCTGTAAAAATAAGACAGGAATTAAGAAATATGAAATATTTGATATAGTTATTAATTATGTTTGGTTAAAAATACTGCCAATTCTTACAGGAACCGTAGAAACAAAAACACAATGTATTATCAATCTACGCGAACTTCAGGGACATATAAGTCAATTAGTTACAGAGTCATTTATAACAGATATAATTGAAGTTCTAAAAAAGGAATATCCAGGAGTTGATTTTACATATAAAGAAACTGCTGGGTATGATGGGACTATACTAGAACGAATAATTATTATGGATTGGTCATAGAATATATGTAAACTATATAAACTATCTAAGTTTTACAAGGTGTTATACCAATCATTTTCAAAAATGCCGTATTAACTCCAAAAGCGTAATGCAGAACTTCACCTCCCACAAACCATCCAATCATTGAATATAGAAACGAAATATTAAATAACCAGGCGGTCAAAAGAGCAGCTACAACTGTAGCAATCGTGTCATTCAGCGCAAGGCCCATAAATCTCTGAGCATGGACTCCTTGACCTGGAATTCCTAAGGCATTCGCATAAGGACAAGGCATCTCTACTTAACTTGTATAAACTCATTAGGCCTATAACGATAATTTGTATAATAGAGAAATATAAGAAATGCAGCAGGTATAATCCATAAAAAAGAGGAGGCTATGCCATTTGGATCTTGAAGTTGAACTTGAATAGTGGTATTTAGCATCTTCACTTTGAATGAGGTTTCTCTTTATACATGTGAGACCATTCCGGTCTATACGATGTCTCCAGAAGCTGAATTGCTAAGAGATGCAATTCTTTCTCTTTTGGTGAAAGCTTCTTCACAAAACTCTCCTCATCTTTTGTTAGGATATGAGTTTTTGGCAACGCGCTCATATCCATGTTTATATAACTTGATATAAAAAATAATGGAACTCATTTTTTATAGCAACTTAAAGTAAGATGGATGCAATTCTCAGGCTCAAGACCACCGATGAAATGATGAAAATCCTGGTGTCAAAGGGTAAGCCACTTAAATCTTTTAAGAAAGGTGATACAATTAAGGTGTGGAATAAAATGCGTAAAGGATACAGTTATACCTTAGAAGAATCACCTGGTGAAGGTTTCGCAGCAGATTTCAAGCCATATGCCAATCCTGGAGAAATTTTAGCAGGAGGGGCATTTGAAGGCAAGTATCTGAATGACTGTCTTCTGGAATTTCCTGCAGAATGGTTTATCAATGCAATTCAACTGAATGCCTTGCGTCCTAGCGCCCCAGATGTTTCCGTAAATCTCTTTGGAGTAGATTCACGGCAACCTCTTTCTTTCTGGACTAAATCTGGATGGCTGCCAGGGGGTAGCCATAAGGGACAACATCCCGAACTCTCAGATGCAAAAATAAACCCAGATGAACGCGGATGGTTTCAATGGTATTGCCGTTATTGGATGGGACGCCGAATTCCAGTGCTAGACCGAGTTCAGATTTCTCGCTGGAAAGCATTTACTCGCCACTCTGGTCAGATTAAGGCGAATTGTAAACCAGGAGATTTAGAGTGCAGGCCCAGACAGAGACAAGGGATTTTCCAGTGGGCACATAATCCTTTTCTTTAATAGATGAGTGAGTTACCACCTTTGCCTGCTAGTCCCCTGGTTATTGGACGTCCTATGAATTCAGGAATTGATATATATTCTGATAATATTCAATATAAGACTATTAAATCAATGACATTAGAACATTTAGATATATATGTAAATAATCATATTAAGGATGGGTGGAAATTATATGGAGATATGAAAGTTATTGACACAGGACGTATATATGAATTTGCATTTTACCAAACACTGATAAAAAAATTACCAGCAAAAGGTGGAAGGCGTTCATCGGTTCGCACTCGTAAGGCCAAACTGAAGTCCAACCCACCACACTAAAGCCATTAAGACTCCACCCCACGTAGAATCTGCCAATGCAAACCACAAGGGATATTTATCAAAAGTAACCAGTTGAGTGAAATCATAGACCGCGTAGGTTGCCATACCAGCTAAGAATGCACGAGGAGCAGAATGAATTTCTGAAATAAGGTAACCCAAAGCCAAATAAACAGGCACTGCACCCCAAAGCCGCACATTCATTGACCTATCAGCCTGTATATCCCTGACTAAATCTTGCACTGCAGGACCCTGAATAAAGAGCCACGGTAAATCCATGATGCCTGTAAGCAAAGCTAAGACCAGAATCTTTTGTATAGTATTCATACTATTATACAATACAAAAGATAGGTAGCGTTTTTTCTTCAAGTTCTTTGGCCTCGATACAATTAGATATGGGTTCTATATCATTAGAAGCTTTCGACGAAAATCTCCGTGGTCGTATAAGTCAATGGATTCTTTCTTCTCCTGAAATTTGTTCTCTACCAAATGGATTCTACGACCAGCTAATTTCAGGTTCTGCACCATTCCAAACAAATATTTTACTTCTTTCCAAGAAAGATTCTAAGGCATGGCATTTAGCGTTCCCCTGGGAAATTACATTTGTTCCGGAATCACAAACTGATTGGAGTCTGCTTCTTTCTATACTTCAACACTTGAAATCTCCTATCCTGGTTGTAACTAGTCCTAAACTTAATGTGCCTCAGGCATTTTGGCAAAAAGCTATGAGTAATCCAAAAGTTCCAACATTTATTTGCCTTAAAGATATCTCTTCAGATTCTCAACAAACTGTCTTGCCACATGCAATTTTTTTTCCAAGACTAGACTTATTAACGGACACGCAATTTATAAAAGCCACTACAGGACTTGGAAATAACCCCGCAATTCAACAATTAATACAGACTCTAGATCTTCGGAGTATCTATCGAGAACTCCGAGGGTCTGGTGCTAGTCTCTGCCTGACGATGATCGATTCGCGTTCGGGAACACAGAGTCCCGTTCAGCTTATTGGTTCTATGCCAAATTATAATGCTACATGGTTTTATCCAGAAAATAATGGAGCCCTGCGACTTCATTTATCTGATTTACGAATGATCTTACGAACGGTTACAGAGCGGTTGGCTGAATAATACAATTTGGTTTAGGGGTTAGGCGAAGCCATAAGGTTATAGGGTTATAGGGTTAGGTGAAGCCATATCCCCTATATTACTTCTTGAAGAGCTTGAATGTTCCCTTCTTGGCCTTGAATCCAAGCTTGCGAAGAGACTTAATACGACGGAGGCCAATTGCATGCTTTCTGCGGCTTACAATGCGACCCTTCTTCGTCTTCATTAAATCCTTACGAGTCAGACCCCCGGGGGTGTGTCTAGCAGTCCCGTGCCAAACCTGAGCCTTTGAGCCAGAAGCAGGCATTTTACGCGTAGTAGAACCAGCCATTATATTAAGAGTGAATAAAAAAGATTAAATATATTGGAGAAGATAGAATGTCCAGAGAACTTCTCGGATTTGCCCTACTTGCAGTTGCATGTATTATATTAACACCATTTTATAATGTAGGTGAATTAGCTCAAAAAAGGATACTTGAAGTGGAAAAGGAAAAAAGTAAAATACCTGAATCAAAAATGGCGCAGGCAGATTCATCAAAATCAATTATCTTATTATCTGATAGTTTTCTTCCTACAACTTTTGCTGGTTCTGAAATTAGTGCATTTGAAACAATTAAATATTTAAGATCTCGTGGTCATAAAATATCTATTTTTGTAAATACCTGGGAAGTTAAACAATATGATGGATTCCAGATTTATAAATATAATGTTTCAGATCCATTTTGTAAATCACAGATTCAAAATGCAGATTTTGTATTTTTTCAAATGGGATATGATCCAAAAAATATGGAATTACTAAAAGGTCGTGCAAATGATGTATTTGTATTTACACATTTAATTGAAATGCATCCGTGGTTACTACAACAGAAAATGTCATTTCCAGTCACAGTAATATATAATAGTCATATGACACAAGACTATATGCCAACCTTACATCCTAATATGCGAATGATACCGTATGTTGAAACTAACAAATTTAAGAATCTTCGTCAAAATACTATAAATAACGATGTAGTTTGTCTAATTAATTGTAATAAGAATAAAGGAGGTGATATGTTAAAAGTCCTTGCAGAAAAGATGCCAGATGTGCAATTTATGGGTGTGAAAGGTGGATATAGCTCACAAGTTACTGTTTCAAATACAGGAAACCTTATTTACATTGAAAATCAAAAGGATATTACAGTTGTTTTCAAGCAAATTGGTATTCTAATCATGCCATCAAAGAATGAGACATGGGGTCGCACTGCTGTAGAGGCAATGGCATCAGGTGTTCCAGTAATTCATAGTGAATCACCTGGTCTAGTTGAATGTGTTGGTGGTGCTGGAATAATGTGTATGCATGATGATGAAGATGCATGGGTAGATGCTATACGACGAATAGTTGGTGACCGAGCTTATAGAGAACGCATGAGACAATATGGATTCAAGCGAACTGAGGAAATAGAAAAGGAACAGATAAGGGGTAGACAAGAGCTAGCGATGAAGATAGAAGGTTAACCCTGGGCCTCTGCATCTTGCTCTAGCTCTTGCTCTAGATCTTGCTCTGCATCTTGCTCTTCTTCCAAAGGGTCGCTAATAAGTTTCCTTCCAGGATATATTCTACAACCCAAATTATAATAACCAATTTGCCTATGTCGTTCTAATACATATCTTGATTGCCATGAACAATTAATAATTTTACTAGAATACAAGTCCCTGAATGATGTATGATATTTCCTAAAAATATGTGCCGCGTGTTTTCTAAATTTCCGTATTGAGGTATTATAATTGAATATTTCCTCAGATGATTGTATCAGCTTTACGGATTCATTCATATCACCTTGAAAATATCTTAAAGAATGAATATGTTTATGAATAAGATCTCTTCTGGCATTTTTAACTAACAATGATCTTTCTCTAGAATATTTATTAAAATCAGAAAGATACTCTTTTAGCTTCTTAATATCTTGCTTAAAATCACTTCTCTTTTTATATGACTGTAATAATAAACTTTCAACCTTCTTTTTCTTATCACGCTTTTCATTGAAAATATTTCTAATATATCTATGTGTATCTATAGTGCAATCTTCAACGAAGCATCTAGTATAGTCAGCTGAATACTGATGATAAAAAACACATACTGTATGAAAAGTATGTCCGCAAATTAAAGTAGTCAACGGAACACCATTCGTTGTCAACCATGATTTCTTACAAATAAGGCAACCATCTATATGATTATCAATTGGAGATTCAGTTTCTTTATCTAAAATTGCAGATTGGAGAGATAATAAAGTATTATCAATTTCATCTCTAACAATTGGTTCAATAGGCATAGGTGTAGGTAAAGGCGCAGGTAAAGGTTCCTTTAAAAATTCTAACCATTTTTCAGCGTCCTCTGGGTATTTTTCAATATATGATTCAAGTGTTGTTAATGATAATGAAATAAATGTATTCTTTGGTTCAAAGTCCATAATTTATACTATAAAACAATATTTAAGCCTAATAGATATGCCGAGTAATTCAAACTGGTTCCTACAATTCTTTAATGATGAACCAGATAATTATATCTATAAAAAGGATAACTGTAAACCACTAGAAATCCCTAAAATATTTATTAATAGGGTATATTTAATAAATGGCTCAAATGGTGCTGTAACAGATGCACAATGTGATACGATGGTTGAAGCATTAAATATTCAGCTACAATCATTCTGCGATGATTGGTCTGTAAAACCGGTTATCCTAGCTCGTTCAGAATCTCCGCCCCCCGGTTCCTATCAGATAATTTTAACAAGCGATACTCAATATACAATTCCAGGAGTATATGGATACCATATGCATCCATTAGCAGATGGAACCGTAAAGGCATATGTATGCGTGAATGTTATACTACCAGCACAAAATCCACCACCTGGAGCAATTTTAGCGATTAATCCTAATGGAGTGTTATATCCAACTAGTGCGCTTGGTGCGTCCGTATCAAGAGTAGTATCACATGAATTGCTAGAAATGATTATTAATCCAGGGTTAAATAAATTATACGAAGCAGATGTAAGTAATTTACTAATACGTCCAAAGGATCCAAATGGAAATGATATTGTAAGTGGCGTGTTTCAGTTTTGTGCAGAAGTTGGAGATGCAGTAAATCAACAATCATACACCATTATAACTTCTGATTCTACTAAGGTTCAAGTATCTGATTATGTGATGCCATCATGGTTTTCAGTTTTTGGAAAAGCACCATTTAATTATAATAATACATTACAAGGACCATTAACATTATCGAGTGGAGGATATTATTCTAGGGAAAATAGCAGTGGAACTTTTAGTATAGAATATAAAAAATAAAAAATCTATGTATTGGATAGATGAGAGATATATATTTATCTTCACTATTAATTATTATTGTAGTATCGTACATGGTTTTTGTAAAATATCCACGTTTCGTAAGCCGTGAGGGATTTGATATATTAATGTGTAAGGCAGACTCCGACTGCCCGAAGAGATTTAAGTGTAATTCTGGAAAGTGCGTAGATACACGACCAAAAGGAAATTAAGCTTTTTTTAGCCTGTAAAATTGAAGCCGGCACCAGGCAAAACGTAATCAAACACATGGTATACGAATATAAAACAAATGAGCAAGGATTCTATGTTTGCACGATTTGCTCCGAGGTAAAGGAGAAGCAAAATACAATGCATTATCATATGAAGAAGCATGAGGGGAAGCCAGACTATGAATGCAAGACATGTTCAAAGAAATTTTATCAGAAATATGCTCTTGATGACCATATTAAGTTGAATCATTCTAAGGAGCCGCTCGTTGAAATTAAATGCCCATTTGATGATTGTGTTGACACATTCATCAAAAAAGAGCACTGCCGAATCCACATTGCGCGGAATCATTTGAAGAAACAGATAGAGTCATTAATTGAGAAGAAAGAATCTAAGATTCATATATGCGTACCATGTAAACGCGATTTTAATTCCTATCCTGCAATCCTCTATCATGCAATGGATCATATGAAGGCGGATCAATTATTCAAGGATAAGTTAAAGATTATCTAAAATAGTATTTGCGTAAATATTTTTCACATCTATAAAAAGTGATGGAGGATAAAACCATTGAATTAAGAATTAGTATGCCTGTGGCTATACCTGTGGCTATACCTGTGGCTATACCTGTGGCTATACCTGTGGCTATACCTGTGGCTATGCCTGTGGCTATACCTGTGGCTATACCTGTGGCTATGCCTGTGGCTATACCTGGAGAATCTATAAATAATGATATAGTTGCAAGACCCGAAGTTCCTAAACTATCAACATCTGATTTAGTTATTATTTATACAAGTGACAGATATTTTAGTAATTCTATCTGTTCTATTATTTTTTTCATTGTAGGAATTATTATAGTTCTTATTATAGTATTATAATTAAGTTGAATCACCTGTCACTGTAGTCACTTGTATAAATAAATTATAAATATTATAACCAAGTGCAGCAAATCCTAAAAGTAGGGTTGCTTCAAAGAATGCTCTTGTTGTTGCTTTACCGTAGTAGCCAATTACAAAGAGCACTGGTGCAACTAGTAAAATATGAATCAAGTTTACCCACAAACTTGAAGAACCTTTTATCCATTTAGTATATAGCCTAAACAGATGATACGCGAAGATAACGACAGACAATATAATAAGACACGTATAAAGCCATTCCGGAGAACCGGACCTCTGGATGCCTACATATATGAGCAAGGGGCTGACAAAGAAGATGTGGAAGAGGTTCAAGATAACGTGGTGATCAAGCATATTCTAACTGTGAGTAAAGAAAATAAAGAAAACATAATGCACGTATTCACTGACGGAGCCTGTCCAGGCAATGGTAAGCGTAATGCCAATGCGGCCTGGGGTGCCCTTCTCGTTTCAGATAATGGATATATAGTGCTTGACCGATTTTCAGGCGCAATTCCTTTATCTGAATCTCAGACAAACCAGCGAGCTGAGCTAACTGCTTTACTGCGAGGCCTGGAAGTCGCAGAGAAACAGCTAGCCCAAGACACAACTCTGAAAAAAATCCAGATTTGGTCTGATAGCCAATATTCAATTAATTGTGCATCTGTTTGGGGACCAACGTGGAAAAGCAGAGGTTGGAAAAAACAAGGTGGTGAAATTCAACATCTTGATTTAATTCGTGTTTTAGTTGAGAAAACCCAGAGCCTTGCATTTAAAATAGAATACAAATGGCTAAAGGGGCACAAGGGCGGTGATTCGCAGCGCGTATTTCCCTGGATGTTTAATCATCAAGTCGACGCTTTGGCGAATAGTGCCTTACGTTAGTATGCGTTAGTATGCGTTAGTATACGCTAAACTAATCAGAAAACATATCTCCTGCAGAATCTAATAAGGCTCCAAAGCCCAGGCCTCCCATTATAGCGACTCCAATTACCATGAGAACCATTCCTCCAACCCGTGACCCACTTTCTTTTTTATCAGAAGACTTTTTAAACATTAAATAACCGGGTATAAAAAATGCCATACCAACTAATATAAAAATTATATGAGCAAGGGAAAAACCAATACTTAGTCCAAATCCAGTCTTAATAAGAGATTTCATAGATACAGTATTTCTAGCCATTATACTAATATACTATAATTTTTACTAGCAACCCTGTTTCTTCCACCAAGCTCTAGCTGAAGAAGTTCCCTTCGCTTCTCTAGCCAAATCAGAATCTGTCGTATGAAAAGTTTTACCGCACAAGAGAAAAGAACTAACACGCGCATAGCCCCATTGCTGTTGAGTTGCACCGGGTCTATGTCCAGTTCGCCATGCCGCCATACCACGATTGTATGATTCCTTTATAAAGCGCAAGGGAACCCCTGTGACCTTGGCTCTATCTTCCAAGGATTTCACATTCGGAATTTTTCTGTTCCAGTTTGCCGTGTAGCCAGATTTACGTGTCTTAACACCTCGGTCAGTCTTGAATCCCAAATAAGCCTTAGGACTCTTCCATGATCTGGCGCCGAATTTGCTAATTTCCTTTTTTCTCTGGGTTTTCTTACGCTGTGAAAGGCCTGCAAAGTATTTGTATGGTGCAAATAGTTTGCGCGTCTTCATTCTATTCTATACCCTTAAAATAAATCGACCACCTTCATTGCCTGGTCAATAGAGCATTTCACCCATGCCTGTGCATAGGCCCATGATTCATTGCACATATAGAGCTCAGGCATATCAGGTAATGGTTTCACCGAAGCCTTTGATGCCAAGTTAAAATCATAGGGCTTATTGGCCACAGGAGTCCAATACGAGCAACCATCAGACCATGGATGAATTTTGAAAAACAGAGGATCTGGAATTTTCTGTCCAGGAAACAGAGAACGAATTTGCGCCATTACTTCTTTCTGAACCACAGTTTCACTTTTCTTTGCTTTTGCAATCCACTGCTCAGCTTCAGGGCCATCGGTATAAGAAATCATAATGGTTCCCTTAGTCGGATCCATAGGTATAACAAAGCGAATTGGTAAATCGCAGACAAAATTATTCATGCCTGCAAACCAGGCTTTACCATTTTCCAATGGAAACACTGCATACATACGAACCAGAGGTCTCATTTTAACCTGTTCTAAAATTGGTAATCCTTGAAAACATGGTATTTCTGCCAGAGCATTACGTGGAATTGCTACAATTACCTTTTTTGCATGAATAGGTTTCTTTCCTTTTACTAATATTACGTAAGAATCATCTTTCTTAATATCTAACATCTCGTGTTCCGATAAAATGTCTACCTTTGGAATATCTGCCTTCATTTTGTCAATTAAAACAGAAAATCCACCTTTTACTACACAGAATCCGCCATGGTTTCCTAATTCGTGATTAAGAGAGTAAAGTGCATTTGATGCCTTTAACGTATCTAATTCTGAACGATATTCATAGCGATCCATTAAATCCTGTGTTTTTTTGGCACCCATAGTTTTCTCAAGAATCTGTTTTACAGTCATAGATTCTAGGGTTTCATCGGGAAGTTGCGTTATACCCATATTTTCAAAAAGCCGCATGAAATCAATTGGTTCTGCAACTCCAGCTTCTCTAGTAGTCCTCCAATCTAGTTTTCCTGAAATGGGAACAGTATCAATTCCATATTCTTTTAGTAAAGCCAACACTTGGTGATGGCTCTTATGAATTCTCGCAGCTCCTGCTTCCCAACTTATGTCGATACCATTCACCTTGGTATGATAAGTATAAGTGCGACCACCGACATCCTTATATTTCTCTAAAATACATATCTTTGCCTGAGGCAGTTTCCTGGAAAGTTCTCTTGCACAATACAGGCCGGCTATGCCGGCTCCTATTATGCATATGTCATATACGCCTTGCATTACTAATTAAATGCATCATTTAATGTTTCAATCACGGTCGCAGTATCAGAGGTAGTGAATTTTCCAAGGAACTTTGAGTTCTTGATAATAACAAAGGAGGGAATTTTCTGAAGCCCACAGTATCCTAAGGTATATTTGTTCTGGTCAATGTCACACTTATACCATACAATCTTTGAGTTAGAGGCCTGAATTTCCTCGTGATTTAGCCTCGTGCAAGCCCCACACCAGCTAGCCGTAAAGTAAATTACGACCTGCTGGGGATTCTTATTCAACGGATTTAGGAGACCCTCGAACAGCTCTTGATTCTCTAGGGGGGTCATCGGATTTCTCTGGTTTTCTATAAGTATTTTTAAAGATGTAAAAAACGTAGCCACTAAATGCTAAGAGGCCAACGCTAAATAAGAGAACTGGAATTGATGGAATTGATGGAGTAATTAATGAGGTTAAAGAACCACCGCGATGGGTAGATTTGCTTGAAGGGACTGAAGGGACTGTAAGGGCTGCAGTTGAGGTAGATGGTGTACCAGTTAATATTGAACGTACTACTGCAGGATCTTTCAATTCTTTTGATACAGCACTTGTAGCACCTGCTACATCTTCTACTGCCCCTATTGCAGATGATGCTGCTCCTAATTCACCTGTTGCAACTTTTTCTACTTTATGGGCAGTATCAACTAATTTTGCACCCGCTGCTTCTGGTAATTTTTCGGCAAGTTGATTCACAGCAGAACTAAGATCTTTTTGAGGTGGTAACCCTAAACGTTTTACTTCTTCTTTTGCAGCACCCGTTGCAACACCTGTTGCAACACCTGTTACAACTCTTGTTGCAAATCCTGTTCCTATTTTAAAAACATTTAGTATAAATGATACGCCGGGAATTGGTGTAATACCAGTTTCAAAGATACTTTTTGTATTAAAAATAAGATTATAAATATCATATAACCCCTGAATTATCACTAATGGAATTCCAATTACACTTAAAAAAAATATAATATTTAGAATTCCTAGTGCAAAATCGCCAGCAATAAACTTATTTATAGGAAATGTGAAACATAGTAATGTGGCTAATGCATAAATAATAAATAACCATGGACTTGATCCATTTAGTCCATTCTGATCTTTTGGTGTAGATGACTGAGATAGTGAAGATAAACTAGGTAATATAGGAGGCCCAGGGGTCACAGGCACAGGAGGCTTAGGGGTCACAGCCACAGGAGGTCCAGGAGTCACAGCCACAGGAGGCCCAGGGGTCACAGCCACAGGAGGCCCAGGGGTCACAGGCATAGGAGGTCCAGATGCAGGCCTAGGTCCAGGAGGCTTACCCGCTCCACCAGTCTGCAATTGAGCAGTCCCTGTAATTTCTGTAGGATCATAACTAAGTATCCCCTGTCCAATTCCAACCGGACCATAAAAAGGAATTCCAATACCATATTGCTTAACTAAATCTGCTTCACCAAATACTTGTGCAATATCATAAAAATACCAAAACCCAAATAATGGTATAATGCTTATAACCTTTAAAACTGCGGTCATTGGACTTCTTAAAGCAAAATGATCAATTCCCAATAATCCAGTAAATGGTAAAGTTACAAGAATCATGTATAACCAATAAGGAATTTGTGCTCCTCTCCAGTATGATCCTTGTGTAATTTCTGTATTCAACCACCCCATCTATCTTCTAATGTTTAGAATTCAATTAAATAGTAAAAAGAACACCCCCAAATCCATCAGCAATCCTTAGGACATTATGATTTATACCATATACCCTGGCATGGAAGGTAGAAGGGCAAGCTGAAGAATTACCACTTGAATCTAGAGCAGTAATCTGTGTGACTACTGCAGGAACTAGGTTAACCTGAAGAACAATAGAATCCATGCGGCTTGCATTTAAGGAACCACATGGTTGAACTGATTCTGGATCTAGGGCAAAACTGTATGAATAAGTATAGAAATTAGTAGGAATAATTTTATGATATTGCCATGGTTGAACAAGGCGAAAATATCCAGCGTCGCGAACCTGAAATCTGTCAAAACCATCTAGCTGCAAGACAGTATCTTGTAAAATATCCTGACGTGTGCCTTGCTCATATAATCCAAGTGAGCTATAATTGAAAAATTCGTGATATCGGGTCATATCTTCTCGTTGAATTAACCAAAACAGTTCTCTCAGTGGGTGATTGAATTCTATACGTAAAGTTGCTGAAGTAGCACCGGAGGCTATTGGTAAAGGTGCCGTATATTGAACTTGTTCAATCAAGTATTCGTGTGGTGAGCTAACAAAACGCCTACGCTCTTCAACATCCAAATATATATAGTCACCCCATAACATTAAATCAGTAATTGAAGCTGGATTTAGTTCTAAAGTATTGCAAGCCGGTGTAGCAAGTGCAGAAGAATAGAATAATTGATTGAGAGGCCTCAATGTTAAATTAATTCTGACAGGGTGATATTGAAGAGCGATTAATGGTAGTGCGAGGCCAGGATTTTTGCAAAACCAGAATTTCAGAGGAATATAGAATTTCTTAGGTCCAAAGGTGTTTGGCTCCGTATATCCATTCATCTTGCCAATCATTTCATAAAATCCCAGTTGTTTATCAAATGGTGTTGTATAAGTAGACCAGATTTCCATCCACTCACCATTCTGTCTATCAATTTGTTGTTCACCGATTTCCAGTGTGATTTCTTGAATTAGGGCATGGCCAATTGAATTTACGTAAGAAACAGGATCTCCCGTAGTTAATGTGAGCGCCGGTAAAGTAACTTCTAGAACAATTTGACTGAGAAGATCACCCCGACGTGGCACCAAACATGTAATGCGTTTACCAAAATCTGGCGTTCCGTCAAAATACATGGGCTGACTTTCAATTGCAAAATTTGTATAACGCCTATAAACCATCTTAAACCATGTCATTTGAGGATTTCCAGTTAAAAATACATCCTGTTTTCCATGTGCGACTAATTGTAATAATCCTCCTTGGCCAGGCATCTACTTGAATCAAAAGAAAAGTGATTAAGTGGTTAAACCGTATATTAAAACGCCGTATATTCTAAAATATAATATATAATAGAATGACATCACTTGATGTGGATGTATTGACTGTAAGGAAAATTTATGCAAAAGGTAATAATAATCAAATATTGGCACCTAATACGGTTTTAACAACTGATGGTTTAGGGGGCACTTTCTGGACAAGTTTATCATCTATTAATGCCGGCCTTACATATAATACCTTTACTACGAGCCTATCCACATTTACTTCTTCGCCTGGAAATACACAGTTTTCTATACTTGATAATTCAAATATAGGACTTCTTCCTACTAATAGCGGGACTGCAGTAACTCTATACTCTAAATCCTTTGGACAGATTGATGTTCCAGGTCAGGCATCAGTTAATTCATTTAATAATACAACGGGTCAATTTAATAATAAGTTTTCATTACTTGTTAATGGAACCCTTAGTATTTCAACTAATTCTGCAACAAATCAAATATTCCTTAGTAATCCTAATGATGTAATATCTAGTTTTTCGTCATTTATTAAAAATATGAGTAATGTAAATAGCACTATAAGTAATTCCCTTACAGTATTCAATTCTCCATTTTCCACATTTATATATTCAGCGATTTCATCATTTTCTACTTCCCTCGGTCCAACCGTTATAGTGCCTCAATTAAATACGGCGCTTTCTAGTTTTTCTACCGCACTTGGTCCAATTACGACTGTGCCTCAACTGAATACGTCATTTTCTAGTTTTTCTACTCTTCTTGGTCCTACAGTCAATACCCTAACATTTGCAAGCACACTATCAACTACTACAAATGCTAACTTTTTTACAACTAATTTAAATACATCATCAATAACACTTTCGGGTAATAGACAACCCTTTATTCAATATGGTTCTGGAGTTTTAACATCTGGCTCTGGCAATGTTCGACTAAATACAAACTATGTAAATTCATCATATATAATTCAAATGACTTATCAAACTGGTTCAAATACATTTTTTGTTCCACTAAGTTTTTCTGGAGTTACTACAAGCAATTTTTTAGCACATGGAGATACAAATGCCTCTGTATTTCACTGGACGACATATGGCAATTTATTTTAATTTACTGCTATGCACAAGGGGGGGCAATATATAAATATAAATACATGATACACGTAATATGTATTTATATTTAGAATATACGAATATTATTATTTCCGACTAATAGAGATATGGCAAGTATTCCCAGCGCCCCTACTGGTCTTGTCGTAACTAATACTGCTACTCTAGGAACAGTAAGATTGTCTTGGATAAATCCTTCACAAATAGGAATACCAGCAATAAGTGATTACAGTTTTAGTTGTTCACCTAGTTCCGGTGTAACATTTTCAACAATTATTGACGTAGCTTATACTAGAATCAATGCTATCGGTCTAGTAACTGGAAATACCTATTTATTTAGTGTAAGTGTTGTAAATTCAGCTGGAACTTCTTTACCTGCGTATTCTAAAGCATTCATATACTTAAGCGCACCCGTTGCTCCGACATCATTTTCTGCAACTCCTGGCCCTAGTCAAGTTACACTTTCATGGGATCAAGTTGTTGCAAGTGGTGGACTCCCAATTACTGGTTATACAATTACAAGTGTTCCTGCAACAAAAACGGTAACTGTTAGTGCGGGTATTTATTCAACTATAATAACAGGGCTTACAAATGGAACGTCCTACGTATTTTCAATTACGCAAAATAATTTATCTGCCTCATCTGATCCTTCTACTGTTACCGCAACTCCAGTATCCGCACCTAATGCACCAACCAATATAACAATTACGTCATCACCTGTTACATCTGGTTCGGCAACAATTTCTTGGACGGATCCAGTTTTAACCGGTGGCAGTGCTATTACTGGATATACGATTACACCATATCCTTCTAGTGGTATTAGTTTTTCACAGCCATTTACAAATCCAACTGATATATACGGATTAACATTAAATTCATCGTATATTTTCATTGTATCAGCAATAAATTCAATTGGAACATCTCCAGGGGCAATATCGCCAGTATATACATATAATAGAATTCCAGATGCACCTACTGGAGTATCAGTATCAAATATTGCAGGTAATATAATTGTAAATTGGGATCCAGTTGTAATGAGTGAAGGATTACCAATAACTGGATTTATAGTTATATCAACGCCTTCTAGTAAAGTGTATACTGTCCCTATTGGAACCTTTTCACAAAGCATAACAAAATTAATCCCTGGAGTCTCATATACATTTACCGTATATTCTAAAAATACACTAGGAACATCTGCAGGAACGACATCTTCACCAATAACAATATCGGCCTATCCAGATATCGCTACAGCTATCAAAGTTACTAATACAATTTTAAATGGAGTCGCACTTACATGGACCGACCCAGTTAATAATGGAGGGTTGCCGATTACAAGTTATACTTTAGCATCAATTCCATCTGGGGCAATATTTACAGGATCTACACTTTCAGATAATATTGCTGTTACAGGTCTTAATAAAGGGTCAACATATATTTTTAGTATAATAACTAACAATAGTTTTGGATCTTCTCCTGTAGCAGTTTCTGCACCGTTCAGTTATTTATCTATTCCAGATACACCCACAGGAGTATCTGTTACGCCTGGAGACTCTAGCGTAATTATTAATTGGATGAATGTATTAACTAGTGGGGGGGCATCTATTCTTAATTATATAATTACTTCAATATCTGACAACACTAGTGTAACTGTATCAGCAGGATCTTCAAGTTATACATTTACAGGATTAACAAATGGCAACGCATACACGTTTAATATAGTTGCAATAAATTCATTTGGCCCATCCGTGGCGGCTGTAACTAATTCTGTAACACCCACTTCAGTTCCAGACCCCCCTACTAAAATTGTAGTATCCCCTGGTAATTCTTCTGTATTAGTTCAATGGAAATCACCTGTTATGACTGGGGGACTTCCAATTACTGGATATATTGTTAATCTACTAAGACCTCCAAATCCGCCTATAATAATACCTCTAGGTAATGTAACATATGCATTTATAAACGATTTATCGAATGATCAATCATATAGTGCTACGGTAAATGCTGTGAATAGTAAGGGTCAGTCAGTTGATTCTGGAGAATCCCTTGTAGTTACTCCACTTTCAACATTTATAGTCCCAGGCGCCCCTACAGGACTAAGTGTAACAGCTTCTTCTGGAAGTTTAACTCCTAGTATTCTTTTATCTTTTACTAGTCCAATAGTTACAGCGGCTAACAAAATTATTAATTACCAGTATTCTACGGATGGAGGCAGCACATATACACAATGCAATCCAATTGTCACTAAAAGTCCAATTCCTATTACAGCTGTCTCATCCGATGGAACTTCGCCAATTGTTAATGGAACAACATATTCAATTCTTATTCAAGCAATTAATGCATCTGGTATTGGAACGGCATCCTCAAGTATATCTGGCACGCCGACTGCATCTATTGCCAATGCTCCTTCTATTAGTTCTATAACCCCTGGAAATACCACATGTAGTGTTGCTTTTACGGAATCATTTAATGGAGGAGCAGCAATAACAAATTTAAGTTATTCAACGGATGGTGGATCAACCTTTACTGTATTTAGTCCTGTTCAAACAAATAGTCCCTTGACTATTTCAGGGCTAGCAAACGGAAGCACCTATAGTATAAAACTTAAGGCGATTAATTCAGCGGGAACATCAACCGCATCAAGTGCCACTTCAGTAACGTTGGCTGCAAGTGAACCTGCAGCGCCTACTGCTTTATCTTCATCTAGTATTACAACTAGCAGTTTTTCCATTGGATTCACTCCTGGGTCAACAGGTGGTAGTTCAATCACGAATTACAGTTTTTCCACAAATGGTGGAACTACCTTTTTAGCATTTAGTCCAGCTCAGACAACAAGTCCAGTGGCAATTACAAAACAGTCAAGTGGGGCGGCCCTAGTAGCTGGGGCAACATATTCCGTAAAACTCAAGGAAATAAACGCAATTGGATCCTCAGTGGCTTCTGCATCTGTATCTGTTACACTTTCTGCAGGTGATGGTCTTACATATGATTATCCGGTTATTACAAATGCAACATATGATTCGGCTGCAGATACTATATCAATTTATTTCACACCTCCATCAGGAATTGGAGAAGTTACAAATTATCAATATTCAACAGATGGATCTGAATTTTCAGTCTTAGAACTATATCCACCGCAAACCACAAGTCCAATTGTTATTAGGTATTTATCAAGTTATGATTCATTTGTAGGAATATTAAACTATACTGATCAAGTTGGAATTTCTATAGGAATAGTGCAAGATGTATATTTACAATTAATACCTCAAACAATTGATACCTTATGCAAAGCATCAAATACTTATAAAATTACAACTTATCCCAACGTTCAATTTAGTCCTCCAGGTTTACCCCCTAATACTAAAGGAATGGTAATGCCTGGAGCACCTTCATATGGTCCAATACGTTTTAATATGCCAACACAATTACTTACTAGCAATCCAGATTATAAGAATCCATATGCAACCTTAGGTAAGTCTATTCCAGATTATTCCTTAAATATTTCAAATTATGCATATACTACTGATGGTGGTGCAACATATATTACACTTTCTCCTGCTCAAACAGATACGCTAACACTATACACTAAATCAGATAGTTCATCAATATCTGGAACTACTACAATTGGACTTTATCCGATAGATTCATCTGGTAATTTAGGAACACTTTCACCTAGTATATATACTTTTATTCCAAATACACTTTCTAATCCACCTGAGCCTCCTACATTATTATCGGTAAATGTTGATTATTATAATGACCCAGATATGTTTGGCTCAGGTATTAGTATTAATTATAGATCAAATGATCCATATAGTATTTATCCGGTGCTTATTTATTTTCATACGGGAGATTCAATTATTAATTTATCATATCCAAAATTTGTAAATAAGGAATCAGTTAATAATGGATGGATGTTAACGCCATTTTATTCAGGATACGGCAATTTTTCATTAAGTTATAATAATGGAATATATACGATATATTATAGTCAACGTTTTCTTCCACTAGTAAATACATCATTTAATAAGTTAGAAGCAGTTCTTGAAAAACAATTTAAAGTTACATTACTCGCATTAAATCCTTCATCTACATTAATAACACAATGGACTGCGTTGCAAACTGAAAATCCTCTCTTTCCATTTTTTAATAATAATTCAACTATTTTTTCAAGGCCTTCTAATACTATAACAGTATCATATTCTTCATTCTCTCCTCAAATTGGATTAAATTATTCTGCAACTGGAATAACAGTTATTATACCACAAACCAGCAGTTTCTATAATTATTATGGAAATGCTTCGTTTAACCAGGATACACAGATTGCTGGATCAGGAGACGGATATGATAGAGGTGGATACTTACCTTTTAATGTTGGTAGTTATAATAATAGTGTAATGTTATCACTTGATGGTGGAACCACATTTACATCTACATCTGTTACATGGACACTAATTGGTCCAAAATTACCAAATACTTTTACAGTTGGACAAATCTATAACCTTGTAATAAAAATTTTATTTGTTGATGCATTTGGCGCACAATGCGAAACTGGAAATTCGAATTCAATCCAATTTAATTATGGTTTTCCAACTTTTTCATTTGAACCAAAAAGAAGAAGAATACGGATGCTAACTAATGGTAATGTAAGCGATACAAATATATTAGGAGCTGCTAGTGGTCAAACTTTATCAATTTCATTGGATGGAGGAACTACATTTCGTGATATAAGTACTACAATTGCAGCATATAATGGGCAGATAGCCTCATTTATATCTTCACCTCAAAATAGTCCAGATTTTATCTTTAATCAGGGTATGAATGGGATTACATTTACTCAAGGACAAACTTATAGTGTTGTTTTAAAGTGTAATCATGGATATGGAATATTTACATCAACCCCCGTTTCATGTACACCCCCTTTAACAGGTCCAGTCGCATCTAGTAATTATTTATTAGCAATTAATTCAATAGTTTCTAAATCAAACATTGTATATTTATTTGTTGATACTACAATACCAAAAGTAGAATTTAGTAGCGTTATATCATTAAATATATCTTCTACAATAGGCTCTTTAGGAAGCAGTGTTACTGCAGATGCTGTATTTGATAAATCGTTAAAAGCATCTCACACAAACAAATTGAATGTCCTTCAAATACCTATGTCTAATTTTACACCTGGAACACCATCATATATTACTATTGGACTTAAGGGGACACGGAGTTATACGACATACGGTGGCGGTCTTGCTAATCAATATACATTTACACCATATTTAGTTCCAAATCCTCCAACAATTAGTCGTATTTCTTTTAGTTCAGCAGGCCATGCAAGTATCGAATTTACACCTGGTAGTGTAAATTCAACAAATAATGAACCTGGAGGAATAACTAATTACTTATTTTCAACTGATTATTTTTTTACTAAGACTGAATGCAATGTTGATGGTGGAACTGGTAATATAATCATCTCCTTGGCGGCAGGGACATATAGTATTCAAATACAAGCTGTGAGCGCTGCTGGAAGATCTGCATCATCAAACGCTGTTTCATTTACTATGACTTAGGGTGGATGGAAGCTATAGGGGCTATAGGGACTATAGGGGCTTTGCCCATATCCCTATCCCTATCCTTATGGTTTAAACTCGTAACAAGTATCTTTATACAGATGCTTGCCACGAATCCAACAAATGGCAAGCCCATTCGCATCATGAATTCTGATGCATCTATATGGAAAGATTCTAAGACCCTCACCTTCATGAAAGAACCTTATTCCCCAGATATGAGGCGGTGGAGGCGCTGGGATATTCTAGTAACTTCTGCAAGCCCCGAGTTCTTAGCATGGAAACCAGATATTGTCCTCCTAACCGATGAATCACTCGAAGCAAATCTCTGGATAAAAACAGAGAAAGCCAAGAAAATACGTTTTATCCTTGTATCCCTAAAGGCAATTAAGACTCTCACCTCTCAGGGATTCGATGTTTCCACTCTCGGCAACGTAATCTGTCTAGAGGAATTTGAATCCATGTATCCCTTTCTCGGTGAGCCATGGGATGGAACACTTGAGGATGCAATAATGTGTGCAACAATTATTTTCAGATATAATAAATTAATTGGTCTAGCCCCTTCACATGCGAGACTCCAGAAACTCGCATTCTCTGATTTGAAACTCTCTGTATTTCAAACACACAAGGCTCCAGAGCCACTTGTTTTAATTCAACAATACTATAAACCTGCAGACAAAACTCGTGAAAAAGAACTGAAAAAGTGCCTGGAAATGAATTTAAAATGTGATTTTGTCGATCAAATAATTCTTTTTGTGGAATCTGCAAATCTTGCAATTCCTGCTGATCCTTTAAAAAAGATAAAACAGATTCCTCTAAAATCTCGGCTAACATACGCGCACTGCATTGATACGATCCAGAATCTCATTGGCGCAGATTCTCTGGTTGCCTTTGCCAATGCCGATATTTACTTTAACGAAACATGGAGGGCCATTTGGTCCGTAAATCTAGCCGATACCTTCGTGGCCCTCCTACGCTGGGAAGAGGGTAGTGGCACTAAAGGACCAGAAATATTCGGACCCCGCAATGATTCTCAAGATACGTGGTTAATTCACAGTAATAGTGTTCTAGCGCGCACCTGGAATCTGAGTGCATTTAATATTCCATTCGGCAAAGCCGGTTGTGACAATGCAATTCTAGTTGAATTCTTAAGAAATAAATTTAAGATTGTGAATCCCGCAATGAATATTCAGACAATTCATGTTCACAAATCAGAGTTTAGAACTTACGAGAAAACAGATATTGTTGACCGTCCTGTTTACATGTTTGTTGAGCCTACTGGAATCCACGAATTACATCCCCTCCTCTCCTGGGCAGGCTGGGCCGGCGAGCCCACACCATATGAACCCCTAGACCGTCCTCTGAAAGCCACAACACCCAAGCACCTCGCAATGTTCTGTTCTCAGATGAATCGTGACCCTGCATTTATCTGGGCAGCCGAAGGACTCAATACATATTTACCCCCTGTAGGCCAGGATAGACCAATTGAGCTTAAAGGTGGTGCTTTCGTCAGTCCATCTGGCCTCGTATATAGACACACAGATATCTGTGTCGGCACAACAGATATTCAGAAGAGTGCATGGTCTGATAATAAGCTCAGTCACTTGATGGCATCCTTTGGCGTGGATTCCATGATGTCATTTCATCTAGAATCCGCATGGCTCGAGCAGCCCGCACTGTTCACCCTTCATTACTTATCCAAGGTTATCCAGCAGAATAAGGTGACACCTAATGCATCTTTCTGGTGTAAGAAGACCAATGGACTCCTGGCCGCCATTCATCTCTTCAAATGGGAGAAGGCTCAAGGACGCTTACTAGAATATTCAGAGCAGACACAGGCATTTGCTCAGACAGTAGTGGGCCGCTCATGTCATGGAACTAGACCAGTTAAGGCAGACATAGATACATTGAGGGAGGCCATGAATGGCAAGTGGAATCCTAGCATTGATTCTGGAGCCGATATAACAGTAATTGTGCAGGATACCTATCACATGAATGGGGACTTAGTCGAGCGTCTTTCCAAGAATTTTACTGCTACTAAAACTATCTGGTGCACAGATGATGCAAAAGTCTGGGCCCAGGCTCTATCAGGAGCTACACGTGTTATACTATCTTCGTCTGTAAAGAATATTAAACATCAATCATGGGCATGGCTCTGGCTTGCACCCGTAGGCTGCAAGATCCTTGAGCTCCAGGAGGAGAGGGAGCCGTCGGATTCTCTAGTGCATTTGGCTGCAGCTGCAGGGCTCGAGTGGACCTTACTCCAATATCCCCGTTCAACGGCAGAGGGATTCAAGAGGATTGTGGAGAAGGAGGTGGGCAAATGGGGCCCTAAGAGTCCTGAGGCTCCTAAGCCTGATGAACTAGAAGAGACACCCATATCAGTTGAAGTCACAGATACAATTCCCACAATAATTCAAACTGAGGCATTCGCTGCCCCACCCACCATTCTAACACCACCAAGGTCAATGAAACACGGATTCTTTGGTCATAAGGGAGATTCATTCCGTGAACTCATTGACCTCTGGGAAGAGAAGGGTCTTGTCGTAAGAAAAGAGGATCCTGCTCTAACTCAATGCTGGTTGGGTGAAGTGGGTGGTATCCTATTATACGATAGGCCAACGTGGGCATGGCTAGACAAGGCGCCTGCTCCAGAGCAAATCTATAAGGTCTGTCTAGCCGGAAATCCAGACCACTCTGAAAAGCCATCGGCAAAGCCCTGGATTTTCTGGCCTCGTCAGCCCAGGCTGGTAGAGGAAATGGCTTTAATTCCACGGAAATCATTTGATGACCGCACAGATAATATGGTCTTCTTCGGACGTATTGAAAATGATGTGCAAGCATCTTATAGAACTAAGGAGATTGAATCGTGGTCTTCCATTTGCAACAAGTTCTCTATGCAGCAAGGAAAGGAGCCATATGCACTGAGTCCTAAGGAATATCTGGAAGCACTGCAGAATGCAAAATATGGACTCTGTCTACGTGGCTATGGACCAAAGTGTAATCGTGAAATAGAGCTTCTAGCTATGGGCACTGTGCCAGTAGTTACAAGCGACGTTGATTTTTCTAATTATGCAGAACCCTTGATCAATGGTGTCCATGTGATTCTGGTAAGAGATAAGGCCGATGCAATGGAGAAACTAAGTTATGGGATGTCAGAGGAAAAATGGAATGAAATCTCTGAAGCCGGATTCCAGTGGTGGAAACGCAATTGCTCGGTTGAGGGATCCTGGGCACAGACTAAGGTTCATTATGAATAACTTGGAAAAGCATTTCCCATGCTTCTCTGTCAGTGGCATTCGTTAAATTTTCAATTGTAATTATCATTGCCGTAAAAAGTAAAAGATAAATCATTCTATAGAATCATTTATATTTTATTATTTTAGACCCGTGCTCATTTTAAATTGCCGTTTTTATATTACATGTTATTAGATGGAGTTCGTTCCAAGCGATGCTTATATTATAATGGGACACGGGAAAGAGCCAGAATTTAGACCAGTAAAG
>Ga0114958_10000301_pt1 | contig 42688 bp, 48 predicted proteins | sample C_130208_EF_Meta_FD_89577 | JGI IMG/M metagenome (GOLD analysis project Ga0114958, IMG submission 89577) | Freshwater microbial communities from Lake Croche, Canada to study carbon cycling - C_130208_EF_MetaG | ecosystem: Environmental > Aquatic > Freshwater > Lake | place: Lake Croche, Canada... | reverse complement strand
TAATTTATCTCGACATAACTAATAATATATATTTTCATACCAATCCCAACTCCCAATACTATGCCATCCGAAATAAAATATTTATCCGTCTGTTCAGGAATGGAAGCTGCCACGGTTGCTTGGCATCCATTAGGCTGGAAGCCTGTAGGCTTCGCTGAAATAGAACCTTTCCCATCTGCAATTCTTAAACATCACTACCCAACCATACCAAACTACAATGACCTCACCAAACATACCGAATGGCCCATCGAACCAGGAACAGTTAATCTTCTCGTTGGAGGCACTCCATGTCAGTCCTATAGCGTTGCCGGCAAAAGGGCTGGACTTAACGACCCAAGGGGACAGCTTATGCTCTCCTTTCTTGACTTGGCTGAAAGACTCAAGCCTCGCTGGATTGTCTGGGAAAACGTACCAGGCGTTTTGTCGTCAGGTCAACCTAAAGGATCTGACTTCGGATGCCTCCTTCAAGGGTTGGTTGAACGCGGGTATGGTGTCGCCTACAGAGTGCTGGACGCTCAATTCGTTGGAGGGGCAAGAGCAGTGCCTCAACGGCGTCGGAGAGTGTTCGTTGTCGCGTGTCTTGGAAACTGGAAGGCTGCCTCAGAAGTTTTATCTCTCAGAGAGGGCTTGTCAGGGCATATTGAGAAGGGCGATAAAAAGAGGAAAGGCACTACCACCAATGTTGGAACAAGCCCTAAGACAGGCGGGCAACTTTTCGACATGCAAGCCATCGGACAATACGGAGACTCAGGAGTAGCTAGTACCTGTAAGCAAAGAGATTATAAAGACGCTACTGATTTAGTAGTACCAATAGTTCTTGATCGGGCTGCTTTTAATCAAGGTGAAAATGCACAATACGAACCATTGATTGAGCAGTCAGAAACTTGTCCTACCTTGGTAAGCCGTGGGCCTCACGCGGTGCAAGTAGTTTCACCTACCATAACAACATGTAAAGGAAGCAAAGGCGGTTCATCAGATGAAGCGATTGAAGAAATTACCGCCATACACAATGCACAAATATTAGAGCCAAAGATAGTTAAGTTGAGTGAATTACGTTTGTCTGGTAAAATTACCGAACAAGAAACTTGTCCAACTCTTACGGCTGGTGCAAAGCAAGGAGACTCTGATCCGTTGGCTATTATGCCAATGGGTTGTGATACTTATAATGGAACAATTACAGGCGACTTGTCGTGTACAATTACCGCAGATGTGGGTGGGCCTACTCATAGCGGGCCAAAAGTAATTCATCAAAGCGTTTCAGATATAGCACCTACTATTGGTGCTAGTGGGCCTCCTTATTCTCGTACCGGTAATGAGCGAGTTGAAGCAGAAGCTTTGGCTATTACCTTTCAACCTGGAAATCTTAGACGCAATGCTGGTGCTGACCCATCAACAACAACAACAACTACATTAAAGGCATCATCGGGCGATCAAGTACCGCATGTGGCTTATCCTGTAGACCTACGAAATGCTACGCGTAGCCCAGACAAGCACGATGCAATGAATAGACAAGGAAGTGGATTAGGAAATGATGGCGACCCATCACCTACTCTTACTAAAGAGTTTGTTCCAGGTGTAGCACAAGTTCAAGGTGTAGATTTATACAACCAAGCATTGACTGGTGATTTGCATTGTCCGCTTCGCACCGCAGGTGGTCATGGTGCGCCAGCAGTATTACAATCAGATGTTAATATTACTCAAAATCCTGTAGCTGGAACATTAGACTCTCACTATTACAAGGGTCCAGGAAGTAGACAGGGTGGAGAAAGAGAATATATCGCAGCCTTTGATGTTTTTAATCAAAGTGTTTCAAGTGTTAATCAGACTTTAAGTTCATCTGCTTCGGATGCTTGTCATACAGGTACAGTATTCTCTCAAACAATGGCAGTCCGTCGCTTAACACCGCGAGAGTGTGAACGTTTGCAGGGCTTCCCTGATGATTATTCTATGATACCATGGAAGGGCAAACCGGCTGATCAATGTCCAGACGGCCCAAGATACAAGGCCTGTGGTAATAGTATGGCTGTGCCTTGTATGCGTTTCATTGGAGAACAAATTGCAAAAGTTGACGCTACCCTAGCAAATGAGTGATAGTCCTGAGGTTGATTGCAACGCAATCGCCACACACCTAGAATTACTATTCGGTACAAATGCCAAAGGCTTTGTATGTCTTCGGGGTATTGGCGAGAAAGGTACTGAGCGTGAAGGTATATTCCGTGAGGATATATTCTTAGAGCCTAACGTACTTGGTTGGAGTAATTTTATTGGATCGGTAGTAAGCCATGCCTCCAGATGGGGTAGCCACAATGTAGCTACATTTATTGTACCTTGTACTTTGAAGGCAGAGCGTGGTACTGCTGAGAATTGCGACACATTCCTTACGGCTTGTGCTGACTTTGACACCGGTGATACTGATGCAAAGCTTGAGTATGCAGAAAAGTATTTAGGTGAAGCCAATATGGTAGTGCTATCAGGTGGTACTACAGATGAAGGCAAGCCCAAGCGTCACGCTTATTGGTCTGTCGAACCTAACTTAGACGTAGGCAACATAGTATCTATGCGGGATGCTATTGCTCGCAAGTGTGGTGCAGACATACAATTCGGTATTGGTGTTGATAGCAATCCGTATGGTCGCGCTCATCAACCTATCCGCGTAGCAGGATCTATTCACGGCAAGTCTGGTGTTAGGCGTGTCGTTCAGATTGAAAGACATAGCGTAGGTCGTAAAAATAATTCTTTGGGTAATGCTTTGCAGATGCCTCCGTCACCTTGGGCATTAAAAGAAGATGCTGAAAAGGCAGCGAGTATGTTTAAGACCGATACGACCGGTGCATTGATTACTGATGTAGTCGCCGGTGCTGAAGGTACTACTCGCTGGTCGGCTTTTTCTAGTGTTGCTGGTCATTACCTGCACGTTGCTCGACGCGGTGATATGTCTGTAGATGAAGCTAAGCAATCAACCTATGGTTGGATGCAAGCCCATATGGATCCACCCTGGGGCGAAGCCAGGTTTAATAGCGAGTGGCAAGGCTTACTGCGTAAAGACTTATCTACTCATGGGCCTATGCCTGAAGTAGAAAAGCCAATCGTAGCCGAAGGGCAAGGTTTGGCGGTATGGGCTGCACATCGCTGGTCATTATCTCAAAGACCAGAGCGTCAATTCTTAGTAGCAAACTTTGTACAATCCGCAAAGCACCAGTTACTTGTTGCTGAAGGCGGGGCTGGTAAAACATTTATGATACTGGACTTGGCATTGAAAGTATCGTCGCGTCAGGATGGTGATACTTGGTGCGGTATGCCGGTGCTTAAGAGAGGTGCAGTAGTTATTCTGACTACAGAGGATGATAAGGACGAGCTACACATCCGATTGTCCGACATGGATCCAGATGGAAGTAGACGTAAAGACGCTGGAGATAATTTAATTATTTTACCATCCATCAATAGCGGTGGTGCTTTTGCCCTAGTCGAGAAAGACCCTAAGACTCAGGAAGCAAGACCCTCGCGTAAGTGGTTAGAGTTTTTTAATCTGCTAAAGCAAGTACCAAACCTTCAGCTTGTGGTTATTGATACGCTTAACTCCGTACTTCACGGAGAGGAGAATAGCGCCACAGTCATCAACGAATTTATCCGCGTAGCCTCTCAGGTCGGTGGGGATTTAGGTGCAGCCCTTATAGTCATTCACCACATTCGTAAGCAAGGTGATGAACCAATCCGCAATGCCGAGCAAATGGCTTCAGCCGTACGCGGATCATCTGCTCTGCTTGGTGCTTTTCGTGGGGCTATTGGGGTATGGCATGCTTCCGACTATGACCGGAGAATGAAAGGCTTAGGAGAAACACCTAAGAAGAAGTATCTTTGGAAGGCAGCCATCATCAAAGCTAACAACCCTGAGATGTTTGAAGGCGAGCGTACGCTTATGCGTACGGCTATTGGTACGCTGGTAGACGTAACTGATCGGGATAAGTTTAATGACGTAAACTTTCAAGAGCGTCACGCCTGGCTTATGGCTTCTATTGTACTGGCATCCCGCAATGGGCATCCGTATTCCAATGAGGGTAAGAACGCTAAGTCAGGTCTGTATCGTCGCCGGTCTGAGTTGCCAGAGGTGCTGAAGTCCATCGGCCCTGGCGAATTTACCCACCTAGTAGACGAGCTACTTATGAAGAAGATGATAGTATCGGCAGCAGCCAAGGGCGGGAAAGAGAAGAAGTGGCTAGACGTACCTGATGGGCCTATTGCCACCGATGAGGTAGGCGCTGAAATTAACTCCGGTGCTTATGACTCGCCAAAGTGGGATGAGTATGTATATGATGTTGATACTAAACAAGTTATACGAAAGTCATGAGCGAAGAAAAGCCAGGCGATAAGTACCGAATCGAAGATGACGGAACGGATCAGTATTCGCTTTGGGAAAGGTGCCGGGGTATAGTCGAGCGAGGCATTAAACGTATTGGAGACTCTGGCTCATTGCCAATCTCCGGGACAGGTAGAGCAAGGAAAAAACCCTATAAGAAGATTGACCCGAAAAATAAAAACAGTAAAAAGTAAAGTCCCAACCGACTCCGACATGATCGCTACTGCGTTAGTAATTTCATTAAATGCTTTTGTAATTCCAGAAGCTTGGGTAGACGCGGTTGAGCAAATTGAGTCTGGTGGTGAGTCTGTATCGGGAGACAATGGCTACGCAGCTGGCTCTTTTCAATTTCATTATGCTTGTTGGAATGAATGTTCCTGGATACGCGAAGAAGCAGGTATGCCGGTCTACTCTTACGACGATGCGATGGACAAAGTAAAGTCACGCGAGTATGCCCGCACCTGGTTAAGTCACATTTACTTAGTACTTAAAAAGAAATACAAACGCCCGCCTACCCTGGGCGAAGTATGGATTGCTTATAACTTAGGTATGACCGGCTTTTCTAAATACAATTATAGCATTAACCACGTCCGGGGTTGGAGAAAGAAGAAAGCCCTGTATCTTAATAGCTTATGAACGAAGATTTTATAGATAGCCCAATCATTTCTTTTGAAAAGCCAAGGGCTAAACGCGGATACATTATTTACTTAGGTAAAATTATGTACCGAGGTACTGCCGTACGCATGGATCAGTTCCGCAAAGACTTCCGCAAATGTGCAAACGAAGGTATGACCCTGCGCCAAGCAGCCAAACGCATAGGCTACTCAATCCCGACTATGATGAAATGGGCCAGCTTATTTAAGGTAGACTTTGCAAAGCAACGTAAGCGTACTGTCTATAGCCATAAGAAAGACGGCTGGAGAGAAATTATTTTAGATTGCTTAAACAAGGGTCAAACTTATGAACAGATTGACGAGCTTCTCAATGTACCACGCAACAACACTTACAACTTTTGTAAGAAACATAACATCAAAGCCAGGGAGATTAAACTAAATGCGAAAGCAAACTGATCGCGAGCAATGGAAAGGCGGTATTATTGTACGCAAAGACAGCGACATCAACTTAACTGAACAGCAAGAAAAGTTTGTTCAGGCTTACGTTGCAAACGGAGGCAATGCCAGCGAAGCCGGGAAGTTAGCCGGTCATAGTAATGGCGGTCAACTTTTACTGAACCATAACGTACGCGAAGCGATTGAGCTGAAGCGAGACATGGAAATAAAAACAGGCGGGGCAACAAAGGCTTGGGAGGTAATGCAATCGCTACTTACCGATCCGACTGCACCGGCACAAGTACGCTTCCAAGCAGCCCGCTGGACGCTCGAAGCCTCAGGTCATGGCTTGTCTGCCATCGCAGCAGCCTTGCAACTAGGACGCGGTAATAAGAAAGACCAACATGAGATGACAGTATCCGAGCTTCAGGAAGTCGTTGAACGCGGACGCAAACAACTTGAGTCTATGCGCCAAGTCATCAGCGATGTTAAAGCCCTGGAGGATGCTATTATTATTGATCCAATTTCTACCGAACCAGACAATGAGTAAAAAACCCAAAACTAAATCAGGCAATGACATTGCCGTTGAGTATCGCAACATCGCAACCGACGCGGTTAAGATGCTTAAATCAATTCCGTTCTATGACGTAAAACAACGTATTACAGTAGACGAATTATTCGACCGGCTGGCAGACAATGACATGGCTTTGCAATCAATCATCCGAGCTGAGCAGATTGTCGAAATGGGCAAAGTCATTGAAACTCAACCGGAGACTAAAACAGAATGATTTATGAATTTCGCAACCCTGTGCCGGTCAATACTCCTATCGGTGCTGGTCTTTTGTTTTATGTGCGTGATGGTGGCAGCTTCGCTAACGACACTTTTGCAATCGTACTTGAGCGTGATGGTGGAATTCGCCATTTCCGTAGCGATCAATTTACTGTCTTAGAAAATCCAACCCACGACATTAAGAACTTACCTTATGCCAAACCCATCATCCCATCACCCCTCCATGACTAACTTATTCGACATCAATACTGCCCTGCCTCGCTGGTGGTGGCTAAATCCCTGGAAGACTTGCCTGGTTCTGCGCCAGCGTATTGTCGCTATTACCAATCTATCGAGCGAGAAGGTACGCGAGATGATGTCTTACCGGCACATGGCTATCCAGAAGGAAGTCAGGATTGTAGAATTAGAAGCCCAACTTAAATCATTTACTGCGAAGCAGCCCAATAAAACCAAACGCAAATGATCTACGACGAACTTGAGCTGGAACATAAGGGCCTTACTTACTACGTGGTATTCTGCTACACTAAGAAGAAGGTCGACGACTCATTTGACGGACATTTAGGCGGGGTGGTTCATACGTTTGAAGACCATCATTGGGAAGTAGATGACTTTGACGTAGAAACAGTATGCGATAATGAAGGCGACGAGATTGACCCAGAGCTAATTCCAGGTCTTTGGTCGGCTATTGAAAGTGCCATCCGGGAGACAGAAGTCTAACTTTGTCAGCACCTTCGGGGGAAGGGTAGACTGATCAAAACTGACCCAGGTGTAGTAGCCTGGGTCTTTCTTTTGGGTGGTTTTTACGTGGCGAGGATGCGAGGATTGGGGGGTAGTATCCTCGCCTTCCTCAAGGGTCGAGGAAGCATAGGTAAGTTTCGTAAGTTATTGTTTATTAAATACTTAACTTGAGGAAAGTGAGGCGAGGATACTTGTGTTTGTTTTTTACTGAAAAAAGTATCCTCAAACAAGTACTTAATAGTCAGGTACTTATGTACTAAAAACAGCGTCGAGGATGCGAGGACTATTATACTAATAATGGCTTACTCAGGGCTAAGCCCATTGCTAAAGCATGGTCAGCCCATTAGCCTATTAAGTATTGGAGATGACTACTCCCGCGTTGCTTGCGCTTCGACCGGTCTTGTGGTAAGTAGTCAATGTGCCAACCGCCATTACTTTCTCCGTCAATGGTATTCCCCGCCCCCAACCACGCCCTAGGTTTGTTAAGGGCCGAGTCATTAGTTCAGCTGACGCAAACGCAAAGAGATGGATCAGGTCAGTCGAGGCAGTCGCAGCCCAAGCCAAGTCTTATGCGGAGGAATTAGATCCTGCCCTGTCCGTCATACTTGTCTTTCGCTTCCCGACCAAGGACAAGTCCCGCCACGGCAAGCCCCATACCTTCCGACCTGACTCCGACAACCTAGCCAAGCTGGTCTTAGATTGCATGACGCGGGCCGGTCTACTCAAGGATGACTCCGCAGTATCCTCTCTTTGTATCCGCAAGACCTGGGACATAGAAGGCGGTGTAGACGTACTGGTGTTGGAGGATGTGAGATTGACCGCTAGTGATGACTCTTTGCCTTTGCCCGACTGGCTTCAATCCGGGGGAGTAGCAGGGCTAAGCCGGTTCAATCAAAGCGACTCCTAGCCTAATTGTGGAAGTAAAAAAAACCCCGAATTGTTAGTTCGGGGTGGTTTTGTAGGTTTTGATCAGTTTCTAATTTAACCAACCCTTCGCCTCTAGTTTGTCGCGTTGATTAACTAGCCTTCTATACTCGCTTCGATTGTCTAGTAGCCTAGGACATTTGTCCCAGTCAATACCCTTAGCGTCGGCAGCGTCTGCTAAAACCACCGCCTCCTGACAAATGTCTTCTATCATGTCTTCAAGTAGGCCGAGCTTCTCCAGCCAGTCCGCTTGCCAATGATCATTTGCACTAAAGGCTTTAAGCCTGACTTGCTTAGCCTTGTCGCGTAACTCGTCGCCCTCCTTACTCATTGCCCGCCTCCTCTCCGTCGACCGGTGGATAGGCTGACTCAATCTGCTTACCTGTTCCGCAACAGTAAAGCGTAGACTCCCAATTTATAAAGCAGTCTACTACCCGCCATCCGCATGTAGACTTTTCCTGGATGGCTTCTATAATTCTTTCTTGGTTCTGCTCAGCGTAGTCCCAAGACATTGTCTCGCCATCGATCGTAAGGAAGGCTAGGGGATAGCATCCAGGGAAAGTACATCTCGCCTTCATCCCCTGCTTAAAGCCTTCGACAGTTAAATACCCACGTCCGTCTTTTAATTGTTCGGTGTTGCTCATGTTAAATTAGGTCAACGTAGGTTCGGTTGGAGATGCGTCGTCCTTCGTGCCAGGCTTGTTGACCATGGGCTTTAGCGTCATCATCGTCAGCAGGGTCGAACCAACCCGCTGGCAGATTGCCTCCGTCCGGACAAGGGTCAGCCTTTAGCCAAGCCCGCCGGATGGCAGCCCAGGTCTTGGGCCAAGTCCATCCGTAACGCCCGCCTCTTTCACCGGTCTGCTCAATAGCCTCCCAGGCTTCTTGGGTAATCATTTCGCACCGCCTTTCTTTACGCGTAGGGCTTCGGCACAAGCGTCGGTAAATACCTCGCCTTGTATCTCGTTCAAATACCTGTTGTCTTCGATCCACTTGCAAGCCCTTACGGCTTCCCACGACTCCAGCTGGAAGGATACTCCTTCGTCTTCCTGCATGTATGAGACTTGCTCTGCAATGTCGTGCGGTGACGTGATTTGAACCGCACATCCTTTGCCCCGCAGTATGTCTGCAATAGTATAACATACTCGGTCTATGTCAAAGTCTGTCCAGGTCTTCAGCGTGTCATTCTCAATGGCATCCGCTAAAGCCCTAAACAGGTCGTAGGTTCTGACTAGGTTCTGCGTCGCGTCCGTCGCTTCGCTCTTGGGTTGGTTGTTGTTTTCCATAGTGGGAAAGTATTAGCGGGAGTTAAACCAGAGCCAGGTCAATACGCTCAAGGCGGTCAACGTGCTTAGGATCAGTCCAGCGGTCTGTAGTGTTGGGTCGTTATACATGGCGGGAAGTATTAGCGGGGAAATTGCTCGCTGGAGTACTCGGTATCGTCGTACCCTGGTACTGCAAAGGCAAAAGAGTCAAAGACGATTGAGTCTACTCGCTTCTCGTCTTCAATGTTGCTGGAGATGGTGAGGTGAAACGTGATGCAGACTTCCTCGTCTTTGGTAAGTTCCGGCTCGTCCCATTCTACTTCATCCATAATGACCTCCTCGCCTTCCTTTAACTCTTGGCAAGCGTCGGACGTAATAAAGTCCAAGAGGATGTGATCATCCGCAAGAGCGTCCTGAATGACGAGGCGGTCTTTCTCTCTCATCCGTAGCCCGTCGCGGGTGTCGGCTAAGATGTAAGCGTGAATAGTGTGTTGTGTTTGTTTCATTTATTTTGTTGGGTGGAAAGTGCGAATTAAGTCAATGCCTACAAGGTGTAGGTGATGCCCGACGCTTGTCAACTCTTTAGCGTCTTCGATGTAGCCCGCTTGGAGTCTGACCTGGGCGAGATGTTCAAACTTATAGGCAACCTTGTTAAAGGCTTTGATCGTCTTGCCTAGCCTTACCTCGACCGGTCTGGCCTCAAGGCTCTTAAGTGCTTTGTCGGCACTCACTAGGGCATCCAGGCAAATCTCCATTGCACGCGGTGGCGGGTTAATAAATACGTAACCCGCTCGGTTGAGGGCTTGGCGGGCCTCGGTCATTGCCTCGGCCTTAGTGGTGGGGGTGGTGTTGCTCATGGTTGGAAAGTGTTAGGCTCGTCAGTCAGCGTCGTACGCTGAGACACCCCTTGCGGGATGTTTCGCCTTAGAGGTTGCGGAAGATTGCCACCTCTCCGTCTGGTGTGTCAACGACCTGGTAGTCGTGCTTTAAGTCTCTGGCATACTTCTCGTAGTCGAAGTATAGAGCGATCGGGTTTGGCACGTGAGGCTTGCCTTTCGTTGTTGGGTCGTAGGTGTCGATCATCTCGTCCGCTTGCTCGTCTGCATACTCTTGGAAACTTGCCCAAGTACCTAGGTACGCATCGCAAGCCTCCTCGATTGAGCCGGGGGTGATTGCCTCGCCTATGTTGTTCAAGTACTCGCAAAGCGTTTCCAGCTGGACCGAGTCTGTGATGGCATCCGCAAGAGTCCAGAGGTCTGGCAGGGATGACTCCGAGTAAAGGGCCTTAGGAAAGCCCTCGAAGTCTTGGAACATCAATTCAGGGTCAGCCTCGTCGCGGTGCAACTTCTTGCAAGCGTCGAGCATCTCCTCCTTGTCGGCAAAGTCATCAAACTTTAGCCAAGCACCTTTGGTGCTTCCGTTGTTGTATTTCTGGTAAGTGCCAACGTAAACGGCACCGCCTATGGTTTTTGGTTTTTTGTTTTTCATGGGTGGGAAATTATTTGATCCGTTTGCCGTCTAGGAAGTCCTTAGCCTCCTTTATCTCGGCCGGTAGTTTGCCCTTGCCGTCCGTCTTAAAATAGGAGTCTCCTTTCAAAGCCCCCACGGCATAGTAGCCATTGCCGACCTGGATGTGGATGCCGTCAAACTCGCCAGCCAGGTTGATCGAGGCGTCGGTGTCTTCTTGCCATGGCTCAATCTCTTTTATTTTAACGCCTTGAGCCTGGAGGGCTTGGAGGGCCTTAAGGAGTGCGTTAAGTAGAAACTCCTCGGTATAGTGGTGAATGTTTTTGGGTGTCAGTTTCATAGGTTTAGAGTTTGGCGGTAAGGGCTTTGAGGTTTGCCTCGGTGTCAGCGTTCCAGCCTGAAGCCTCTGCGATTGCGTCGGAGTGGTGGGCTAGGTCTGAAGCCATAATGATCAGACGCTCGGCCTTAGCCTCATCGCTTTCGCGCGAAGCCATAGCCTCAAGGGTCTGTGCTATGCGTAGCATAGCGAGTGAAGCACTCGCCATCATAAAGCGGGCGGTGCGGGGGTTGGGTTGGGTTGGGTTGTGCATAGGGAAAAGGTTGAGGCTCGTCAGTAGGTGCTTAACACCTAGACCCCGGTGGTCGGGGTTTCGCCTTATAATAATACTACTACCCATTGACGGCCTTCGTGTTCGACTTGGTCGTGTTCGTGGTAAAGCACTCCAGCCTCTTTGGCTTCTTGAAGTGTCCCGACCCAGTAGCCAGTCGAGTTGTACTTGCACCCCTTGAGGTGGACTTGTACCCCTTCGACTTCATAATCTTCTGGGGTTGGTAAGGGTAGAGGATCGGCTGGAGTCCAGAGGTCGCAATCAAATTGACAAGCGACTTCTAGACGATCTTCGTCTGTTGGTTTATACATAGGTTTAGGCATTGTGTTTATTGGGTTTTTTTGATGTCGCTCTAGTGGCAACTCCGACACTCTGGAGGAAAGAGGGCCAAGTGTAAAGAGTAAAGTTTCACTAAGTTAAAATTAATTTCTGAAGCCTCCCCGATCGCTCAAGCCTCCCGCGGGCGAGCGACCTGGAAGCCCCTGGCTACGACCCTGGCTAGGGGTCTGGCTGGCTTCCTGGCTGGCTTGGATGACCAGGGCTAGGGGTTGCCCTCAACGATGCACCCCAACCACGTCTAGGGACTTGGCGGGCTTGAGGTGTTACTGCCCACCGAGGGCAGAAAGTAGGGGCTGACTGATCGAGCGGGAAACTTGGAGAGTTACGCGTACGCACCCGCACCCGCACGCACCCGCCCGCACGCACGTACGCACCCCCGCGTACACACCCGCACGCACGTGCGGATTTTTATATCCCCCACTTCGCTAAAATTTCTGGCTCTGAAAAACTTTCTCCTACAAAGCGTAATGATTACATCGCTTGCAACAAAACGATTTTACTATCAACATAACAAAACATGAGCGAAGTACCACCACCATATAACCGGTCATATTCTTTTACTGATTTCAGTACATATACGCCAAACCTTCAACAGCCCGGCAATAAGATTGATCAAGAGCTGAACAATGTTCGTGTATCGGTCAATGCAACGATTGATCGTTTATCTGAGATTCAGCGCGACGATGGTAAGTTGGATAGTACCTCGCTAGACTTTAATGACATATTCACAGGCTTATCCACACAGCTGTCATTAACTTACGCAGCGCTTAATTCACCGGCATTAACTGGCAGTCCAACAGCGCCTACTCCATCAACAAGTGACAGCAGTACTAAAATTGCCACGACTGCATTTGTTAAAAACCAAAACTACGCAACAATAAGTGATTTAGCTTCGCTACAATCTAGTTTATCCGGCTATCTTACTTTGGGTGGTGGTACGATTAGCGGTAATTTAATTGTTGATGCAGGTGAAGGCAGTTCCGGTCATTTTGAACCAACTGAAATATATGTCACTAGAAACGATGCAACAGGAACAGCAGCTAATGCTTATGGCGCATTGTATAACGGAGGATTAGAGGTTGGAGATAGTGCTGGAAATTATGCTGAATTAACTACCACTCACTTACGTTTCGGTGACGGATCTACCCAAGCTTCGGCTTATAACCCTGCAGTATTAAGTAATTATCTTCCGCTTGCTGGTGGAGTTTTAAATTATGGAACAAATCATCTTGGAATAAATCCGCAAAATGGGCAAGGTGGACAAATTTGTTTTGATTATGAAACTGGCGTAACTTCATTAGATGGATATCAGTTAAGTTTCCAAGATGGCACTTCATCGTACAGAGCTGATGGTGCAAGTATTTCAGGAAGTATAGAACTACCTGGCGAAACAGTTTATATTATTATTGAAGGTGGAAATGGCATTGGTGTTAATCGTATATTAGAAGAAACAGGTGTTTATATTTCACCAGATTGGGTACGTTTCCCGGATAATACACTACAAATAACCGCAGCATTACCCATCACAGGAGGCACAATGTCCGGTGCAATTCGTTTTGATAATGTTGGTACGCAAAACATTTCCAAAGGATCATTCGACTCAGGACGTGGTGGATACAACGGCATTTCACTTGTATGCGCCGTAGACTACGAGCTTAACTGGCAGGCCGGTTATTTGAAGGCGCTTAATAGCGGTGGTTTTAATGTTCCGATCAATGTCGAGAGTGACATTGTATCGTACAGTCACGAAGGTAATCCTCAACACACAACATTAACCGCAAACTCGCTAAACATTCACGATGATGAGGTCAACACAAACGCAACACTAACAAATCAAAGTAGTGGCAGCAGTCTTACGCTTCAAGGCATTCCCGGTGGAAATTCTGATTTAATTCATCAAAGCCAATTGTCGCATACTGGTTTAACATTTACTGCAAATATAGATGGCGTTGAAGAAGAAGTTACACCATACGCAAGAACAACAATCATTAGTAATGCTGGTGGAATTTCATATAACGGAAATAATGATAATAATGACCACTCTTTTAGTTTAAATACAGGTGGTGTAGGTGGCTCTCCAAGTAGCGATTATAGTTGGGGTCTTAGTCCTGGTGGAGTTGGTGGTGATGACCCAGATAATAGTTTTGCATTTAGTCCAACTAGCGTTGGTGGTCAGACAAACAATAATCAATATAGTTTTGGATTAAGTGCAACTGGTGTTGGTGGATTTAATGATTATCATACTTGGGGTATTAATACTTCTGGTGCTGGTGGAAGCCAAGATGGTGATAGCCCTTGGAATGTTGGTTCAAATGGATTTTCTGCCAATAATGAAGCCGATACTTGTGCCTTAAATGGAAGTCAAGTAACAGGGTACAATGATGCTACTGGTCAAACTTGGTCGTTTGGAATCAATGGATTAACTTTTGCTGACGGAACAACATTAACTACTGCTTCTGGTGGTGTTATATCAGCAGGTACAATTACCGAAGGTGATAATCACTTAACAACAGATGCACTTCACTTAGCATTTTATTCTGATGTAGATGCTAATTCCTCATTAAATCAAAGTGAATTAAGATTAAATTCTAATATAGATTATTATACTAGTTTAACCAATCAAGAATTGCACATTGCGTCTGACGACCAACACATACATGTTAAAGCAACAACAGGAATTACATTTGGTAATGGTGTTGCAATCAATTCACCATCAACTCAAAACGCAGCAATTCCATATACACTATATGATAAAGAAGTTGTAATTACAATCGATGGTGTAACTTATGCAATGCTTGCACGAATCGTATAATTTATGACAACTGAACCTATTAAATCTAAAGTAATTACAATCAAGACAGGTGACTCTGTGTTGGTTTATAAAGATAAAAAAATTCTAATCAACAAAGACTACATTGCACCATCTGCAATCTACACTAACCATGATTCATTTATTGGAACTAAATTAGAAGTAGAAACAAAGATCAAGGAACTAGGTCTTATTGAGTAAAAAACCACCCAACGAAGAAAAGCGAAAGCTTGCTGAAATTGCTGAGATGGAACAGCAGCTTCAGGCTGCCGAGCGTTTGTTGCGGACTAAGCAGGCCAAGCAATCGCTGATTAAATTTACTGAGATGACTATGCCTGATCCAGAGGATCCGGACAATGTAGACAAATCTCGCTATCAACCGGTACGACATCACGAAACAATTTGCGCAGCATTGGAAGAAGTAGAGAAAGGAACGTACCAGCGCTTGATTATCTCAATGCCACCACGTCACGGCAAATCAGAGTTAGCCTCTCGTCGCTTTCCGGCATGGTTCTTAGGCAAAGACCCATACCGTCAGGTTATATTTGCAACATACAACGCGGACTTGGCTATGGACTTCGGACGTTCCGTCCGAGAAATTATGCGTCAGCCGGCTTATCGTCAGGTATTTCCTGGTTGTAAGCTACGCGTTGGCTCGCAGTCATCTGATCGTATTCAAACCGAGGAAGGTGGTGTTGCAAACTTTGTGGGTGTTGGCGGTGCATTGACTGGTCGTGGTGCTGACCTGCTGGTTATTGATGACCCAATCAAAGACCGGGAAGATGCAGACTCTAAGCGCGAGAGAGACAAGCTTTGGGAATGGTTTACTCAGGTGGCTATGTCCCGATTGATGGCCGGTGCCAGGGTTGTAATTATTATGACTCGCTGGCATGAAGATGATCTTGTTGGCCGGCTTACTGATCCTAAAAATCCTTGTTACACAAGCGATACGGCAGAGCAATGGAGAGTATTAAGCCTACCGGCTATTGCAGATCATGACGATCCAATGGGACGTAAGCCAGGCGAAGCCTTATGGCCTGAGCGATACGGCTTAGATTTCTTAAACGAAATTAAACGCCTCAACGCTAGAGGCTTTTCAGCTTTGTACCAGGGCAAACCTACACCGGACGATGGAGATTTCTTTAGACGAGAATGGCTTAAAGGTTATTTACCACAGGAATTACCAACCAATCTACGAATTTACGTGGCTTCTGACCATGCTGTATCTATGTCGCAGCAAGCCGACAGAACGTGCTTATTGCCGGTAGGTGTAGACGAAAATGACGATATATGGATTTTGCCGGATGTGTGGTGGCGTAAGGCTGAAACGGATGATGTAGTCGAAGGCATGATAGACATTATGGAACGGCTAAAGCCTAGTCTTTGGTGGGCAGAAAAGGGTCATATTTCTAAATCTATTGGGCCTTTCCTGCGAAAGATTCAGCAAGAGCGTGGAGTTTATACAGTTGTAGAGGAAGTTACACCGGCAAAGGACAAGCAGACTCGCGCGCAAGCTATACGCGGGCGTATGGCTATGGGGAAAGTACATTTCCCCAGGTTTGCCTCATGGTGGGGTGATGCAGAAAATGAGCTATTGAAATTTCCTCAGTCTCGTCACGATGACTTTGTTGATGCTTTAGCACATATTGGTATGGGTTTAGCCCGCCAGATTGGGGCTTCAACAGTATCCCACAAAGAACCAGATTTACCACGCAGCGGAACATTGGCTTGGGTTAAAATGGCTTATAAGCACGAAGAACAACAAAGGAAATTGTTGCAGGGAGGGGGATATTGAGTATTCAATATTAACTAATGGAGAATGACTTAAATACTCAGCCGGATCCTGTGTTGGGACAAACGCAAGAAAATGCCAAGCCAGGTATTGTACGCGATGCGCCTCAGCCAGAGCAAGCACGTGCGTCATTGGTTAAGGAATGGCAGGAAAAAGTTATTCGCGCAAAGAAACATTGGAAAGCACCGCTTGGTCGTATGCGTGAAGATATGGATTTTTACATGGGCAAACAATGGCCCGGTCAAACCGAGAATGATGATCGGTATGTAGCAAATATTGTTCAACGACATGTATCACAACGCGTATCAGCATTGTATGCAAAAAATCCTAAGTTCCTTGCAAAGCGTCGAAAGACTTTAGATTTTTCATTGTGGAACGGAGATATGGCTGCGTTTCAACAAATTCAGATGTCATATCAAAATGCTATGATGACTGGACAGCCTTTAGATCCGGTGATGATGCAGACAATGCAAGACATCAAGCAAGGCTTTGATAAGCGAGCAATGATGGATAAGTTAGCGGATACAATGGAGATTGTTGCACATCATCAAATCAATGAGCAACAACCGTCATTCAAAACGCAGATGAAACAATTAGTTCGTCGCGTATGCGTATCTGGTGTTGGTTATATGAAATTAAATTACCATCGTATGATGGAGAAACGTCCTGAAGATGCAGCTCGTATTACTGATATTACTGAGCAGTTACTTACACTTCAGCGTTTGATTGAAGATAATAAGGATCAGAAGTTTGATGAGAATAGTGCAAGAGCTGAGCAGTTAAAGTTAATGTTAAAAGAGTTAATGGATGCTGAAGAAATTGTTACGCGCGAGGGATTAGTCTTTGATTTTCCATTAGCTAATTCAATTATTCCTGATACTAAGTGCCGGCAGTTAAATGGATTTATTGGTGCTGAATGGGTAGCCCAAGAGTTTATTTTAACCGTCGATGAGATTAAAGAAATTTACAAAGTAGATTTAGGTAAGCAGTATGTAGACTTCCGTGAGAAAGATCGTATGGGCGACATTAGCCTAGAAGATGCACGTGCAGTTGTATGGGAGATTTATTCCAAGAAAGACGGAATGGTTTATACAGTAGCCGATGGCTATCCAGATTTCTTAAAAGATCCTGAAGAACCATATCTCAAGCTTGAGCGTTTCTGGCCTTTCTTTGTTTTAACTTTCAACGAAGTAGAATCTGACCGGGACATTTTTCCATTGTCTGACGTACGCTTACTTACGCCAATTCAACGCGAGTATAATCGCGCGCGTCAATCGCTACGCGAACATCGCAAAGCTAATCGCCCGGCATACGCAACGTACATGGGTGCATTGTCCGAAAGCGACATTAACAATCTGCAAGCTCATCCAGAAAATGCAGTCATTCAATTACAAAACCTTTCACCTGGTCAGGCTGTAAATCAAATCCTTCAGCCAATTCAACACGCACCGATTGATCCAGCATTGTACGATACGTCTATGCTTTTAGAAGATATGATGCGCGTAGTCGGCTCTCAGGAAGCCAATCTCGGTGCAACCGGTAGCTCAACAGCAACGGAAGTATCCGTAGCCGAAGGAAGCCGTATGTCTTCTCTTTCGTCCAACATTGATGACTTAGAAGATTTCCTAACAGATCTTGCTCGCTCATCCGGTCAAGTACTTCTTGAGCAAATGGATCCTCAAACAGTTACTAAGATTGTCGGCCCTGGTGCTATCTGGCCTCATCTTTCAGCAAATGAATTATCACAAGAGATTTATCTTGAGATTGAGGGTGGGTCTAGCGGTAGACCAAACAAGGCAATCGAGATTTCTAACTTTGAACGTGTAGCACCTATCCTTCTTCAAATCCCTGGCATTAGCCCTGAGTGGATGGCCAAGGAAGTACTTAAACGCCTTGATGACGGCATGGATCCTACTGATGCTATTCGTGCTGCATTGCCTTCTATCGTAGCACAAAATGCTGCTAAGGGATTACCAGCTCAACCAGCTACCGGCGATCCAGCAACAGACCCTGCTCAACAAGGCGGTGCTGGCAGTTTTAATGCACCTATGCCGGTTCAAAACAATGGCCCTACACCTGATCCAACCCCAGGACAAATTAGGTCTGGAAAAGTACAAGCCGTATAATAGTTGATTTTTTTAATAAAATAACATACATTAAAACCAATGGATGACTCCAACATCGAAAATACATCTGTTCCAGAAACAGAAGTAGCCAATACCGAACCACAGGTATCAACACCTGCTGAACCAATTTCATCAGTTCCTGCTGATGTCGACGCTAAAGAAACAGCCACGCCCATTTCGTCGGGGGCGGGCGACACGGACGCTAATAAGAAACCGAAATCATTGTTGGACGCTGTTAAAAGCGCTGCAACAAAATCGGTTGACGCGCAATCGTCCAACGCGGAGAGCAACGGTAAATCTGAAACATTAGAGAGCGAGACTGATCCTAAGGCTAGTCTGGACGAGACTGCTAAGGATAAGACTAAATCTAATGTAACTGAGAAATTGCCGTTCCACAACCACCCACGCTGGAAGGAAATAGTTTCTGAACGTGACACCTTAAAACCTAAGGCTGATCAGTTTGAGAAAATTACTACCTTTATGTCGTCTAATGGTTTAACAGCAAATGAAGTTGCAGAGGGGTTTCAGATAATGGCCCTAATGAAAACTAATCCTGCGGAAGCCCATAAGAAGATCAGCGAGTATAAAGCTAAACTTGATGTTTATGTCGGAGAGAAATTACCTGATTCAATCGCTAAAAAGGTTGAAGATGGATTTGTCGACGCAGAGAGTGCTAAAGAACTTGCAGCCCTAAAAGCTGAAAAAGAACTTTACGCACAACGCCAAGTTTATGCTCAACAGCAATATGCACAGCAGGCTCAAACCGGCATGCACACAGCTGTGGTGAATTGGGAACAGCAAATGAAAGTTAAAGATCCCGATTGGTCAACTAAAGAGGCGCTTATTACAGATCGTGTAAGATCACTTATGACATCTGAACAGCCGGCAACCGCAGAGCAAGCCATCGCGCTCGTCGAGCGCGCTTACTCTCAAATTACGGCCCAGCTGCAGAAGATCTCGCCAAAGCGAACAAACATAAACCCTGTAAGAAGTACCACGTCGTCCGCAACGGTAAACATCGCACCTAAGAACTTGAAGGAAGCTATTTTGCGCGGTCTAACCACCTAAACCCTAAGAACTAGAATATAAAAACCTATGGCCTTCACGACCCAGGAATTAAATAATATCACAGCTTCTGCCCTTGATTATAACATCAAAGGCGAAGCTTTTGCCAATGCTATCCAAGAAAAGCCTTTGCTCTCCGCATTAACGAAGAAGCAAAAGACTTTCCCAGGTGGCAAAGGTAACATCACGGTGCCTGTAGTTTTTGACTACACCACCGCCGTAGCCGGCTTCACCGGAAACGACACCGTATCATACGCAAACCCTGCTAACACCAAGCGCGCTTCTTTCCCCTGGAAAGAAATTCATGCTGGTATTAGCCTGACACTAACCGAACTAAAGATTGATGGCTTGTCCGTCGTTGATAGCTTGAATGGTGACAGCACATCTAAACACTCAGATCGTGATCTTACTGTCCTCACCGGTCTTCTTGAACAGAAGCTCGCTGATATGACTGAAGGTTGGGCTAAGTCGTTTAACTCAATGCTCTGGCAAGATGGTAGCCAAGATGCTAAGGTTTGCCCTGGTATCACAGCTCTCATCACAGACAATCCTACCACAGGTACTGTTGGTGGTATTGACCGCGCTACTGTTAGCAAATGGCGTAATCGTGCTGCAGTTGGCACAGTTGCATCACCTGTTGACGGCTATACCGGCAAACTCACCTACGTATCAGGACAGCAAGTCATCACTAAGTTCCTCCGTAATGAGGTTCGTCAGTTGACTCGTTTTGGTGGTAAGCCTGATCTGATCCTTGCCGGCTCTGGATTTATCCAAAAGCTTGAGGCTGAGATTGAGTCTAAGGGTCTGTATACACAACAAGGCTTCGTTAAGAATGGTACTACTGACATTGGCATCGCTAAGATTTCTATCTTAGGCGTAGGCGATGTTATGTATGATCCTACTCTTGATGACCTTGGCCGTAGTAACTTCGCGTACTTCATTGACCGTTCCAACGTAAATCTTTACGTTATGGATGGCGAAGACAAGAAGACCCACAGCCCTGCTCGTCCTCACGATCAGTACGTACTCTATCGCGCAATGACCTGGACAGGTGGCATGGCTGCCCGCCAGCTCAATGGTTGCGGTGTTTACGAAGTAGCATAATACAGTAGTTTAGTCGCTATTGGGGGGTAGTTTCTTAACGGAGACTACCCCTTTTGCTTGCAATAGTTAAAGACAAAGGCACGATAGTTTATATGGAATACGCCAAAGCCGAAATCCGACTAGCCGGCTCGCTAGAAAATACTGTAGTTAAAAATGTATCAGCACCAGAGATTGCCGTATTACGACAAATCCATGGTGAAGATGCAGTAGTAAATGCTACTTACTCTCACTCAGATTCTGAAGTAACTCAGAAATCTGAACGCGAGCGTTTGAGCAAATTCTACAATCCAGGTGTAGTTGAAAAACTATTTCCAGGTGCAATCGGACGATTAGCAACAACCTTAGCAGAAGTTGGTATTGCTGTTGAAGTTGAAGCACCAGCAAAGCCATTAAAGTCTAAAGCTTAATGGCAACCGGTACGCAGCTGTCCGCATTGGTAGATCAGCTTCGTGCTGAGATTGGTGCGTCGACAAATGTGTCGATGGGTGTTAATACATTACCTAATCTCAAACAAACATTGCGTCGTACGCAGGAACGTTTGTGGTTCGATTTTGATTGGGAGTTTGGATATATTGAGCGAGACGAGCCATTGATTGATGGCGAGCGTTATTACACATTTGATAATGAAATTGATTTTATGCGTATCCGGGCAGCTTATGTTCGATACGGACAAATCTGGCGCGAGGTAGACTATGGAATTACTCCGGCAGAATACAATCAATCTAATCCTGATCTTGGAATGAAACAAGATCCGGTACGTCGCTGGAGACATTGGGAAGGTAATCAATTTGAGGTATGGCCTGTGCCAAGCTCAAGCGAGATGGTACTTCGTTTTAGAGCTATCAAGAAACTACCGGCTTTGATTGAAGACAATGACGTAGCATTACTTGATGATAATTTAATTGTATTGTTTGCAGCTGCTGAATTACTTGCACGTGCTAAATCAGAAGACGCATCGGCTAAACTTAATTCTGCTAATGCACATTACGCTAAACTAAAAGGTCTTGGTCTTAAAACCGAGGTATTTACTTTAGGTGGTGGAATGCCACACGGACGTGAATGGAATTTACGTGGCGCGCGTATCTTGCCTTCTAACCGAGTAGGCCACTAATTTTATGTCGTATATTGTCGTCGAGAACTTCTCAGCCGGTCTTGACACACGCCGGCATCCATTAACTGCAAAGCCTGGAACATTGCAGGTTCTAAAAAATGCTCATATCTCACGCGGTGGTGAGATTGAAAAGCGTAAAAAATTTACTAAAAAAATTAGATTAAGTGCAGGACAATTTATTGGTTTATTAGCTTCATCTGAAACTATTTATATATTTGGCTCTCATCAAGGTACTCCTGGTAATCCAAGCGGAACTACATATCAACGATTAGATCATCCTGATGGATTATTAACTTCTAATCATTATGCTAAAGAAATTGTTTATTCAACGTTATACGGTGGATTGCCATTCGTAATTGCTAAATTTGGTACAGGTGATGTCTACCCTTACTACAACGGACAAATAGTAACTGACTTTGTAAATGGTATAGCAAGATCTAGCATGGTAAATCTAGATGGCTTTGCTGCTCATTTAGCATCATGTGTTGGGGAAGGTTATACAGCCACAGCAACAGGAAGTGTAATTACTATTACAGGGCCTTCAGGAATAGATTATGATTTATCGGTAAAAGCAGATTTACCTATTACAGTTACAACTGCTATCAACACAGCATACATTGCACCGGTTACTGAGTCACTATCAAAAGGGTCTTTAACTATAGCAGCAGGCGTTAATGGAAATGCTAGTACAGAAACAAGATATTTAAATTGGAGTGATAGTTATGCTGATTCATTCCCTGGTATTACAGGAATATATATTGATGGTGTTGAAATACTTGGTCTTGGAAGTCCATTTCATTGGGATTCAGTACCTGAGCATGGATCAGGTGAATATAATCGTGGGCCAAGAATGGCTTGGACAATCGTTAGTTTAATTAACGCAAGTACAGCTACATCTGGTTTTAGTGCTAGGTATCAATATATTAAGCAAGATGGTACTGATGCTGCAAGATTTTGGATTGATTCAGATCCTAATCTTGGCGAGTCAATGAACGGAAAGAAAGTTATTTTTGAATTTGATTCAAATCAAAATCTTGGATTTTTTGCAACAGAAGTTACAGATAGTCCTTATACTACAACAAGATTTATTGGAACAGTAGGTACATTAAATGGTGGAGTAGAAAATACTATTTCATCTGTAAAAGTAGATGGTCTTGAAGTACTTGGTACGCCATTGCATTGGGTTAATTCAAATACAGATACATCATTAGCATTATGTGCAGCTATCAATGCCTATACTTCTGCAACTGAATTTACGGCTTCATTATCACAAGGTAATGTTGTTTTAACTTCATTATCAGGAACAGGTAAAAGCCCAAATGGTAAAGCTATAACAGTTGAAACAACAGGAAATGTTGTTGTTGGGTCTTTGCGTAAATTTGATGGTGGTGTTGATGGCGTACCGGCTAACAGTAAAAAGTATACAATTACTTTAGGTGGTACTTTTGCTGCAGGTAAGACTGCAACTATAACTGTAACACCAAAACTAGACCCTAATAATCCTATTTACTTTGGTGCTACTCGCGTAGGTATTTCAAATCCATTAGCAGCATTAACTTTCAAGTCAAAGGAACATATTGTAAGCGGATCTACACTTTTCTTTTCCGGTGTTAATGATCCAACTAAATGGGGTTTTACAGGTGTAGGCGCTGGATTTATTAACCTATCAAATAATGATGGCGGTAATGAAAATCTTACCGGCCTTGCTTTGTATCAAGGTAAGTTAGCAGCTTTTGCTCGTCGTACTGTTCAGATATGGACTATTGATCCAGATCCAGCCAACAACGTACAAGGACAGGTTTTATCTAATACCGGTGCTATTGGTGCTAAGAGCATTATATCAATCGGTGAGATTGATGTATTCTATTTGTCAGACTCTGGCGTACGATCATTACGCGCGCGTGACGCATCTAATGCTGCTATTGTAAATGACGTAGGTACGCCTGTAGATAATCTTGTATTGAAAGATTTAGAATCACTTACAGACGCAGAAAAAGTTAAATGCCCATGTGTTATTCAACCAATCGACGGCCGTTATTGGTTAGCCATTGGTTCAAAGATTTACGTTTATTCTTATTTCCCAGGAAGCCAAGTAGCAGCTTGGTCTACCTATGAACCAGGCTTTGAACCTGAACATTTTACAACTAAAGATGGTAGAGTATATGTCAGACCAAAACGCGGTACTGATGGTGTTGACCCAAACGAAGAATATATTTATATGTATGGTTCTGATGGTACTGAGTATAATAGTTTAGGACAAGAAGTACCTAGTACTACTGAATATGATGACTGTGAAGTAGAGGTAGTACTACCATACCTTGATGGCGGTAAGCCGGCTCATATGAAGACATTGAATGGTATTGATATGACCTGCGAGGGGTATTGGCAGGTCTATATCGGCATGGATCCATTGGCTACGTCGGCCCGCGACTTGATTGCCACGGTCAATCAGCCGACATTTAGCCTGGGACGTATTATGGCAGCCGGGCAAGGTACGCACGTAGGCGTACGCCTGGTTAATAATACTTCAGGCTACGCAAGATTGGCTAACCTTATAGCTCATTTTGATCTAAATGAAGCCGACTAGTCTTTACCCTGAAGGCGTACAGCACGTAGTGCATAAGATGAGGGCAAAGGATAGGGAGGAAATATTTGCTACTCAATGGTCTGACGATCCTTGGGCATTTGGTAATGCCGTACTTAGAACCGGAGACTTTGGGTATGTACTTCACGCAGACGATGGCGAGCCGGTTGTATGTGGTGGTGCTGTTCCGTTATGGAATGGTGTATGGTCTGTATGGATGTTTGCTACTGATCGGTTTGACGAAATATCTCTATCTACACATCGGTTTGCAAAACGAGTATTCTTTCCAGGCTTAAAGTACGCAGGCTATCACCGGCTAGAATGTCGAAGCCTTGCAACGCACTACAAAGCACATGAATGGTTGGAAGCGCTTGGTGCCTACAAGGAGTCGGAAGTAGATAATTACGGAAAGAACGGAGAAGACTTTGTTCTGTATTGCTGGACAAAACCAATAACAAACACACAATCCAATTAGACATGTGTTATGGTAACTCAAATCAACAAAGTACGCCCGGCTCGGTTCAAAACTTTGCTAATAACAGCAATTACCAGGGTCAGTATGTTGGCGTACCTAAAACAGTAGTACCAGCACATGATTTAATGATGCAATTAGATCCAGATAAATTTAGCATTAAAAACGATAATTTTAACAAAATGAATTATCAAAACAAAAACAATCCATCAGTATTATTTGGAGGATCTTCGCCGACTAATGGGTCTGCGAAGATGATTAAATAATGTGTTTCGGTGGAGGCGGTGGAGATGGCGGTGCTGCTCAAGCCCGCGCTGATGAAGAAGCACGTCAGGCCAGAATTAAACAAGGCGTTTCAAATGTAGATAAAACATTTAGCAAGTTTGATGATAATTACTATAATCAACGCGGATTAGCATATCAAAACTATGCAAACCCGCAGTTAGAAAATCAGTACAAGCAAATGAGTAACAATCTTGCTTTCTCATTGGCACGTAGCGGAAATACAAATTCCAGCGAGCAAGCTCGTCAATCTGGTATTCTTCAGGCTGATAATGCTTTTGGTCGTCAGCAAATTGCTGATCAATCTATTGCTGAACAGCAAAAGGCTCGTCAACTTGTTGAAGAAAATCGCAATAGCCTTATCAATCAATTACAAGCAACAAGCAATCCATCGCTTGCAGCAGCCGGTTCAGAACGTCAAGCAGCAGCTCTTGCTATGCAACCAGCATTTTCTCCTATTGGTAATTTATTTAACAATACAACTGCCGTATTAGGCAATGCTTACCAAGCCGGTGCTTATTCAAATGGCCCTGGCGTTAATCCTTATAAACAATACTTTGGATTTGGTGGCCCAAATACAAGTGGTAATAAAGTAATTTCATAATATGTGCTATCCTGTAACAGCATCAATAGTAGCAACAGTAGCCGGATCAGCAGCTCAAGCAGCTGGTCAAGCTAGGTCGCGTCGTGCAATGGAAGGCGCGCAACAAGCTGAGCTTACGCGTCAAAAAGCATTTCAAGGTCAATCTGATGCAGCTTTCTCTGAAAGTCTTTCACATGCTGATCCTCAAGCCCAAGAAGGTGCTAAAGCAAAAGCCGAAGGCGAGCGTAACGCAGCATACGAAAAAGCAAATGCACAAGCTCGCGCGCCATTAGAAGCAACAGGTAAAAACTTAGCAGGTAATGAAAGTGCTAATCGAGTTTTAAATACAGAGTCTGCTGCACGTACAGCTCAAGCCCAGGGATATGCCGGTCAGCAAGGTGCAGCTAAAGCAGCCTTACGCGGATTTAACGATAATCAATTAGGCAATGCGTTATACAATGCTCGCCAAATGCAGAATCAAGGAACGATTGGTAATTTTATGCAAGGATCTGCTGCGGTACTTCCTTATGAAGTTAGTGCAGCATCGCACAAAGGTGATTCACTTAAAAGCATTGGAGATTTATTATCAGCAGCCGGTGCGATTGGTGGCATAGGTGCTGGCGCTGGTTGGTGGGGCGGTGCAGATGCAGCAGCTGGTGCTGGTGCATTAGGTTCTGCTGGATCTGAAGCTTCAAATTTAGCAATGGGTCTTGGTACTAATACGGATCTTGCATTAGGTCGTTCTGCACTAGGTTCTGGTTTAAGTAGCGAATATGCTAATATGTTTAACTTTACACCTAACAGCTCTTTCTTCCCGGTAGGATCTGTTACATCACAAATACCATTAAATAGCCTAGCAAGCTATGGTAAATATGCACCAGGTTTAATTCAATAATATGCCTAAATCTTCTTTTGGAACAAACGTATACGGCCCTGATACTTCATTTATTGAAGGCATTGGGAATATTGCGTCTATGTTTGATCCTAAAGCTCAGGCAGCAGCAGCTTTACAAAAAGCTCATCAAGATTACTACAGCAATCAAGGAAGGCTTGCAGCAGCTCAGGCTACTGGTGCTGAAGATCAAAATAGTGCTTTGTCAGAAAATGCTTTAGCAGCAGCAGGATATACACCTATGCAAATTGCTGCTATTCGTGCTACTCGTACTAAAAGCGTGGCTGATGTATTTAAGGGAGTTAATCTCAATACCGGCGCTACTATACTTCAAGATCCTAATGGTGATAAACGCGTTGCAATGACATTGCTCGGTCAAGGTGCTGCTGCCTCTAATCCTAATTTTTCATTTACTCCAGAAGAAGCAGATGCTGTTACATTGCGTAATGCTTTTGCTAAACCAATAAATGTTGGAACAAATCAAGATGTTGTAAAACTTAATACTGATGGTAGCTCTGATACATTGTATCAAGGTAGCAGAATATTAAACGCAGGACAGACAGCATATGATACAACTTCAACAGGACTAGTACCATTAGTTACTGCACCAACACCACCTAATACACGCGGTACAGATAATACTCGTCATGCTCTTGCAGTTACAGCATTACAAAATAGATATAGAGGTAATTTATTATCATCTGTATCCCCATTAGATGCTACAGGCATGAATTATGCGTTACTACCTGATCCTGCTCAGGCAAATAGTATTACTTCATATGCGATTGGATTGGTTCAAGATGGCAAAGTATCTCCAGAATTAGCTTTAGCTGAGTCTGCTAAGGCACATGGAATTACATTAGGTCTTGATGCTATAGATCCTAGTACAAAGAAATTTAAAGGCTTCCATTTACCTGTTGCACCTGCCCCTGTAGTAGCACCTGCAGCACCTGTTACATCTAACCTATCCAATACCATTGTAGGCGGTACTAATGCCAATGCCAATGCCAATGCCAATGCTAATGCCAATGCTAATGCCGGTGATGCAACTGATGGTGCTGTCTATGAGGGAGGCGATGATGGAAGCGACAATACAGATACTACAGCTACGCCAGCACCTGAATCTCCTACAGGTATGATCCGCATTACTAACGACGCAGCTGGTAAGGCTACTTGGGAAAGTCTTGCACCTGGAACTAAATATATTGCACCTGATGGTAAAGTACTTACAAAGAGATAATGAGCGAAAATTTCTGGGAAAAGGATATTGTCTCAAACGAAGCAAAGCCTGAACCGCAAAATTTCTGGGAGAAAGACATTGTAGATACTCAGCCGGCTAAGCCTGTTGTTCAAGCGCCGGTTGTACCGCAGATTGTACCACCATCTACGCCTGTTGCACCGGTAGTCGCGCGTAAGCCAGATAATCTTAAAAACTCTTTTGGTGATTATGCACTATCTGCTGGAAAAGCATATGCAGATCCTATTGCCTTAGGACATTGGCAAAATCAATTTAACTCATCTATAAATCAACTTGCTGACCTTGTTGAAGAACAAAACAAAGATGATCAAGGGTTGATTAGTGATACAATGGATTCAGGAATTAAATGGGATAAACAAGCTAGATTAGCTTTTAGAAAAAGCCGTTTAATTCAGATACAACAAGACATTAAAGAAGCTCAGGCCGGGGCTGCTCGTAATAGAATTGATAATCCAAATGCAGCTCAACAATTTTTAATTGGTAGCGAAAATCTTGCAAAGATTGTAATTCCTTCTGCTTTAGCTGCAGTTGCTACAGCCGGTGCAAGCGTACCGGTTCAAATGGCAGTAGCTGCTGGTGTAGGTGGTTTAACTTTTGGTGCAACTGGATATGGACAATCACTTACTGATGATTTAATAAGACGTGCTGAGCAAATGGGACAAGCTAGTGCTGCATATCAAGCACCAATAGGTACGACAAGGGACTATACCGGTATGACTCAGGATAATATGGATGTTATTGATCCTGCACGTATGCAACAAATAATGGCAGATAAAGAATTTGGAAGTGCTAGTGAATTATTTAAACAACCAGGTTATACAAATAGTACAGGTAATGCTTTTGATTATTCAGCCGGCAAAGAATTAAATGTTTCAAAGATAGAAGATATGCAAAAAATCATGGCAAACAAAGGGTTTGTTGATGATAGAGGGCTTAATGCTATTAAGGTAGGTGCAGTAGATGCTGGAATTGGGGCTGCATTTAGCGTACTTCCTGGGTTGGCTGGTAATGCCGTTGGTAAAAAAATATTATCTCAAGGTGCAGCAGTTAAACCATTTAGTAATTTAGGTACTGCTATTATTGGTAAACATTTAGCAGAAACTCAAACATTGGCTGGTTTGGGTTTAGCTCAAACAGTAGCAAATAATTACATAAAAGATAGGCCATTAACAGAGGGTGCAGCTCAAAATGTTGGTAGTTTAATGGCTTATCATTATGTACCAAAAATTATTAAAGGGGCTGCTTTTGGATCACAATATCTTGGAAGAAGTAGACCATTAACATCTGAAGAATTGAATCCTGGTGGAGTCAACGTAGAAAGAACCACGGAAAAACCATTTGATCCTAAAACTGCCCTACCAGGTGCAGAGCCACCAGCACCTGTAGTAGAACCAACCCCTGTAGCGCCTGAAGGCCCTATTGTAACGCCTCAGGCTACACCAGCCGTAGAGCCGGCACAGCCATCACCTAGCTCGGTATTTACTCCACCAGCACCTACTACTCCGGTACAACCTGCACCTGTAATACCAGAGGGACATGTACCACCAAGACCTAAAACAACAGATTATACTAATAATAATAGCGACATTGGAGATGCAGTTATAAATTGGAATAAAGACGTAAAAGAATGGGATGCTAATTACGGAATGACCCACAGGGCAGACGGAAGTCCATTGAGCCAGGGCAGTACCGCAATACCAGGATCAGATGCACCATCAGCACCGGGGCAGCCAGCTACTCCAACCAAGCCTAAGTTTAACGTAGAAAGTACTAGAACAAATGGACTTATATCTGTAACTAGAATTGGCGAGCAAAGCGAAGGCGGTAATTACTACGGAATTCAAGGTCAAACTCAGTACGAAGGTGGAGATGAATATCGAATTAAACAAGGATCTAAAGTAGCAGATTTATCAAAACCAGATCATGCAGATGCTGTTATTGATGAAACATTAAAAGATCCTAATTTAACACCAGAGGAAAGAACTAGACTAGAAGAAGCTAGAGGGCAGGGCGATATTGATTATACCTTATTTGACGAAACGCCTATGGCCGACGCAGCTCGTCGCTTAGGTCTTGATGCTGTTAAGGTCATTGAAAATCAAGATATGCCTAGATCGCCATCTAGCGTATTTGTATTAAACAACGACGCGGTAGAGCCGATTAGAACTAATTTCCCTGGTCGGGCCGAAATGATTGACCGGTCAGTACATAATGCTCGTTGGGCAGATCCAGCTAATGATTACAAAGTTGTGCCTTCCATTAAAGTAAAAGGTACTGATGGTAAATTCTATAATCCATTGGGCTTTCCAAATGGCGTAGCATCTACCGGTGAAACTATGATTGCTGGTTATGTATATGAATCACCAGACGGCAGAACGTTTGGTAAGCTATACCCTACAGAAGCTGAAGCTAAAACTGCATTAGAAAATACATTAAATGAAAAAGAAGCAAAATTTAGAAGTATAGCAGAAAGGCAGAATGATAAGGATATTCGATCTAACGATGAAGGCTGGCAGAAAGAATTTGAAAAGAAACAGCGTTTGTCCGGCAAGCCATTGCCCGCATTTGTACCTAAGCCTGTAGTAGCAAAGCCAAAGCCAGCACCGGTAGAAGCACCTAAGCCAGCATCTGTTGAACAAACTACAACTGATGTAACAAAGAATGAAGACTACAGAAAAATATATTTTGAAATAAAAGATGCAACAAGGGTTGAGTCACGTCCTGATGATCCTGTAGAAGCTAAAAAATGGGATGCTAAATATGGTAAAACGCATAATGAATATGGTGAATTATTAAATGGAATACTTCATAAAGAAACTTTAGCAAAGTATGAAAGACAGCAAAACAATCCAGCACCTACATCGGAAGATAGTCCTGGTGTTTTATACCCTCAAAAACTAGAACCTAAATCAGAAGATAGTCCAGATGTTGTAGCAGCCAAGTATCCTAATCCTAATGTTAATTTGGATAAGCCATTGCCAATGTCTTGGCTTGAAAATCATTACAGAGAAAGAGCTGCAGAGGAAGAAGGTTATGCACAACAAGCTATTGCAGATGGAGATCCAGTTTTTTTAGGAAAACAAGCATCTGATTTTCATAAACTACGTGCTGCTGATTTCAAAGCAAGAGCTGATGCAATTAGGGCTGCTGATAATGCACAGGCAGTCAGAGATAGCCAAGGCATTGCTAGAAATATTGATAGAGATGAAAATGGTAATCCTGTATCATATAACCCAGAGTATGATGAGGAAGATATGCCAGACGAAACTCCAGCACCGGCAGAAACTACTGCTGTTTCACCGGTCGAGACGGCAAAGCCAGCTGTTGAAGAACCACAAGGCGTTAAGGATGCTAGAAGTCAATTAGCCAAGCTTGAGGCATCTGGTGCTGGTGAAAGCAATCAAGCAGCCGCGCGTCGTAAGTACATTGCTAAATGGGAAAGTGAAAATGGCGTAAGCACAGCAGACCAGAAAGCCAAAGCTGAAGTAGCACCAGAAGTAGCACCAGAGCCAGCACCGGTAGAAACTAAGCCCAAGAGAAAGCGTATGCCTAAACCAGCACCTGTAGCCGGCGAGCCACCTGAAGTAACGGCAGCAAAAGCAAGACAAGAAGCAAACAAATTAAGAGCCGTTGATAGTAGATTGCTAGACCAATATGAAAATGACCAAAGATTACTTAATGACCAATTTGATGATCCTCAATTTGATATAACAAAAGTATCCGATGAAGCTAGAGATGAGTTTTTAGCAAAGTTTGATAAATTGTGGGGCGACAATATGCAAACTGATACACAAGAAAAGATAGCTGCATATTTTGGTAAGATGGAAGAAATGAAAGCTCATGAAACAGCAAGTCACGGAAATATTATAAAAGATATAAGATCTTCAATTAGCGATAATAAGATAGCATTACCAACATTACCAGCTGTTTATAATGCAAAAGGTCTAGAATCATTAGCTCAATTCAAAAATCTATTCCCATTAGGAACATTTAGAAATCCACCTGGTATTGATGTAAAAAGAGCAAAACGTAGAGATTTTGATCATATTAGAGATATGAAAAGCAGAGCTGATGATATGATTTCAGAACTTGCTCAATCACTAGCTGGTAAAGGTTGGACGCAATTAGATCCAACAAATGTATCAAATCCAATGGATGTTTTAATTGGATTATTAAACGACGCGTCTCTTGGTAATCCTACAATACCTGAAATACCAGGGTTAGGATCAGAAGTAGATACATCCAATCCGCGTCTCTATACACCGGTAGAACCAGCTCAGGGTGATAATCCGTTTAGTATAGGAGAAGGTGAATCTAATGAAAAATCTCCTGTTATTAGAATTGCAGAACAAGCAATGATGGATGTTGAAGGAAAGCCATTGCCAACAAGGGATGCTGTTAATCTTATTGTATCAGCAGTTGGAAGCTCAGAAAATGAACGCGTAAAACAATCTGTTCAATTATTAAAAGAAATAGCAAAAAGTAAGATTGGTGGAGTAGAAGTTAAGTTTGTTGATTTATTGGTAGGTTCATCTCAAGGCATTACAGGTGGTGTATATAATAAAGATGCTAAGGTAATTGAAATATCTATTCCTGGTGCGATTGCACAAACTACATCTGGTGCAAAAATTCCAGAAATTTTAGCACATGAATTAGTCCATTACCATACACTTGATGCAATACGTTATGATACAGATTATAAAAATGAAGTTACAAATTTACTTTCTTATACAAAACAATGGATGGAAAATAATGGAATAAAAGTAACTGATTATGGAATGACAAATGAAAGAGAGTTTTTAGCAGAAGGTATGACTAATCCTCAATTCAGAAAATTATTAAAAGGAATACCTGCATTAAAAGGTGCAAATAGTACTTTAATACCATTAACCCAAACTAAATTAAGTGTTTATAATAAACTAGTTAAATCTATTAAAGATATGTTCCTAAGAAATGGTGTAAATGTTGATGGAACAGTACTAGAAGATGTCATAAATTCATATGCTTATGCAAAAGCAAATATGGATGAAAATCATATATCTAATTTGACCAGTACTTCAGAGGGCAGAGATGCTATAGATTGGAAAAATCCAAAAGGGAATACTATGCTTAAAAGAATATGGGCTAAAAATAATGGATATTCATTGCCCGGAGAAAATACTTTAGAAGGAAATATACCTCAAATTGGCAATGAACAACCGGCGCCTAAAAATAAATTAACTACACCTAATGGTGAAGTTGCTAATCATAAAGATGCTGACCTTGCATCAAGGGGATTCATATCAAAATATGCAAATAAAAATCTTACACCAGAATTAAGAAGTAAAATAAGGCTTGAAGTATGGGGCAATCCAGATCCAGAAGGAGATACACAAGGCTCATTTGAATTAAAATTTACAATCGATGGTGAAAAATTTAATAAAAATGAAGATGATAATTATGTTTCAAAGTTAGAAATAGAATATGATGAAGAAGAATCATCTATGAATATAGATTGGATTGAAGTTGATAATACTTATAGGGGTAATAAATTATCATCAATAATATTGGCTGAAGCATTAGAAAGAGCTAGAAGGGCTGGAATAGAAAATTTCCACGCAGAAGTTATAGATCCAAAAGAAAGACCAGTAAGATCATTAGAAGGAATTGTTGGTAAAAATAATATACAAGTTAGTACTGAATTCAGTCCAGCAGGTGTTATGGATGATTTTGGTTTTATAGATCCAGAAACAGGTGATGCTGTTAGAAAAAGCAACTTTGTTTCAGGTGAAATAAAACAAAATAAATTACTTGGTGCTGCCGGTCTTTCAGCTGCCAGTCTACAAGTTGCGTCTAGCCTTAGCACAATGGATATGATTGGTATAGCTTCGGCAGTAGTAGGATCTAGCGATAGAGTATTACCAGGTCTAAATCCAATAGTAGCCAATATGCACCTTATTGCAGAAGATACAGGATCTAGTACTGCATTGGCTGTGGCTAATATGTTTGGTCAGCGTGATGGCAATACACCGGCTGGTGCTACAGAAACTTATGACTCTGAGGTTAAAGCCAATAGCCGTATATTCAAAGGTGATTTAGCCAAAGCGTTTGAACCTTTAGCAAAACTTAGTGAAGAACAAATCCAGGCTAAGAATGAAACTTTAGCAGCAGCTATGTCTGGCGAGATTACCTTAACAGGCCCTGATGCTGAAGTTGTAAAACGCATGAAGGCTTTGGCTGATGAGATACGCGCGTATGGCAGAGAAGCTGGTGTTGAAATTGGATATGCTGAAGACTATGGTATGCCTCACTCTATTGATGTAGCAAAAGTTATGGGTGATGAAGAAGGATTTTTAGCAGATGCCGAAGCAGCTTATAGAGAAAATAACCCACTCCGGATTAAGAAATTAACGGATCAGATGGCTAAGATAAATGATAAATGGAACGCCACCGGTAAAATAACGGCTGAGCAAATGAAAGTGTATGAGCAGTTAAAAACTGAACGTGATGAACTTGCTACTGCTAATCCAGAAATTCAGGCAGAAGAATACTTAAATGGTATTTCATTTGGAAGTGAAGGCGGTGATATGACACTTGGACTAATTCTTAAAGGCGAAGCAACTAACACAAATAATGCTAACTTCTTAAAGGGAAGAATATTTGAACCTTCTGCTAGAAAGATTTTAAGAAGTTATTTCAATAATGATCCGCGTCATGCCTGGAATGGATACATTAACCGCATGACTAAGATTGCAGAATTTTCACGCAGGTTTGGTCATGACGGATCTAAATGGGCTGTAATGGTTAAGCAAATGCGTAAGGAAGGTATGACAAACAGACAAATTACCGATGTAAGAAATATGGTACTAGATTCACTTGGTGCATTAAACCCACGTCCAACAGCTGCACATGCTTTGGCTAATTCATTATTAGGTCTTAGCAATATGTCTAAGCTCAAAACAACAGCCGGTACAATCTTCCTGGAGTCTCAATCAAATGCCTTAGCTGGTAATATCACAGATTCAGTAGTAGCCCCGGTCGTAATGTTACATAACTTTATGGCTCATGTAGGTGAATTAACACCATCGCAAAGAGCTACATTTAAGAAGTACTTAGGTTTTGAATTAAATACTGAAACAGGATCTATGGAGTTAGCCCGCATATGCGGTATGATTGATGCTGTAGGCGTACATGACATATTGGAAAATTCAGCTCATAACATTGAAAATGCGAGCGACATTAGGGGTGATACTAAAATGGAAAAAGCAGCCAGAGGTATATCAGGTGCAACGGCTAGACTTGCTAGATCATTTGGACTTGAAGCTGCTGAAAATTCTAAACGTGTAACTGCAACCAGAATGGCAGTTAATCGTTTAAGTCAGCACGTAAATGAATTACTAAATGACAATATGCTGGCTCGCGCTTACGAAAAAGCAAATCCAGGTGCTATCAATCCATTTACCGTTAAGAACGAAGCTCGCGTAAGATTACGCAGAGCTGGTATATCTGATGTTAATTCTGCTGATTTTTGCAAATGGTGGCAGGAGGCTATTGCATCTGAAGATTTTAATCAAAGGATTGCTGATCGCAAAGATCCTATGGCTGCTATTGCTAGAAAAGCTATCCGTATGGAAGCCGGAAGAACCACAGTTACAACCGGCAGAACAAACAAAATTGGTGGTAAGGAAAATCCTTTGATTGGACAAGATACATTTGGAGGCAAGGCAAGTATGTCATTCCTTATATATCCTGGAACATTTAGAGAGCAAATATTCAAACCTTTTGCTGGTGATGTAAGAGACGCGTATAGGGGATATAGTACTGATGGTACTAATAATACTTACTATTCAAAATATGAACGTGCCAGAATGATTTTTAGATCCGCAGGTTTAGCTGCTATGGCTGCAACAGCAGCAGTTTGGATTGCAATCCGTACATGGCTAAATGGAGATGATGATGCTGTTGCAAAATTAGAAGCAACACATCCATTAAAGAAAATACAGCATGACATTACATATACCGGTGTAACAGGTGGAAAATCTGAATTTGTAAGCAGAGCTGAAAAGGGTCAATTTATACCTGTTCTAGATGAGGCTGCTCGTTTAACTAGAGACTTAAATGTACATGATAATGCAAGTAATACCAAAGAACGTGCAGTTGCTAAAGAAACAACCAGGTCAATAGCAGTACCAGCATTAGAAGGATTAACCTCTGCATACATGCCAACACCTGTAGCAGCGGTAGTTAATCAAGTACTAGCCAGAAAAGAGTTTAGAGATGCAGCCGTAGATCTTACTGCTGGAGAGAAACAACCTACCGGTCATGGAGTCGCACCTAGACCTGACGTTCCTAAACCACCACGCCCATCAAAACCTAGTCAATAATTTGCCTATAAGAAACAAAGAGAAGCAAGCTGCCTATATGCGCCTATGGCGTAGGAGTCAGCCCGAAAAGACACTTCTTACTCTGGCAAGACAAAGGGCTAAAAGAGACGGCATACCATTCTCTATAACTGCAGATGATATTAAACTAGTAACTAAATGCCCGGTGCTAGGAATTAAACTTACATATGGATCTAGCCGGCAAGGTAATACATCACCTAGCCTGGATCGTATTGTACCAGACAAGGGATATGTACCAGGCAATGTAGCAATTATGAGTATGAAAGCTAATAGGCTTAAATCAAATGGTACGCTCGACGAAATAACTAAAGTATATAAATGGCTTAAACGACAAACAGTAGGGGCTTAACTGAGATGTTTGACGATAGCCAAATAGCATACACACTAGACCTATCATGATTACATCATTCATCATCGGTTTTATTGTTGGATTTATTTCGGGCTTCTTGGTATTTCGTAACAACGCTGCCAAGGCCGAGAAGTATACTAAGAACATTGAGAATGTAGCAGACTCTTTCAAAAAGTGAGACAGCTCTTTGCATTATCATTATTGTTACTCGTAGGGTGTAGCGTTGTACCTGATGTAAGCCCGCGCGTACAGCAATGGGAGGATTCAATATCTGGCGAGGATTATGAGTATGACGTTGATGATGCAATCGAGTTTCGTAAGAACCACACAGTAGGCGTACTTACTAAGGTTGGGGCTGGATCTGTAGCCATTGGCATCCTCGCCTTGCTATTCGGATCTTACGCTAATGTTTCTAAACTAACTTCTATTATGGTCATAGCAGCCGGCATTGCTGTCACAGTATCAGCACCATGGTTGATTGACCTGACTGAATTGAAGTGGGTAATACTTGGGCTGTGTATATTGCTATGCCTAGACGCTGTTGCGTTTATTGCGATTAAAACCTGGAGGGCATTAAAATCAAATGGCGAAACGAAAGCCTAAAATCGTATTTGATGAGCTTGGCGACAAGCGACCCAATGGTAAAAACAAAACGTCGTTTGGAGAATTGGATACTCACACCGGTGAGATTTACATAGATCCGCGTCAGTCAGAATCTGAACTGCTCGACACTCTTGTACATGAGCTGCTTCATCTAAATTTCAAGTATATGTCAGAAGACCGCGTACATAATAGCGCGTCGAACATCGCATCAACCCTGTGGAGAATGGGCTATCGCCGTAAGAAATGAAGCCTATAGACGAGACACAGCCAGGTATAGATGTAATGGCAAGCATGCGTAACGGAGGCTTTACCGCTATGATGATTGGGGCAGCGGGTATGGTAGCTAGAATACTTTTATCGGGTGATGGTAGCATGACCATAGGCAAAGCCATTAGACACGTCCTAGCAGCCGGTATAACTGCTTACTTGGTCGGTCAAGGGCTTGACTCAACCAGCATGGCTAATGGTCTTAAAATGGCATGCTTGGGTGTATCTGGTGCAGCTGCCACAGAGATTGTGGAATATGCCGTACGATGGATTAAGGCCAAGGGAGTAGCGGAGGTAGCCAAGGTAAGCAAGAAAGGGGCAAGCCGTGTTAAAAAACGATAGTAGCCTGGAGTTGGCTTTGTCAGGTACGTTGGTCATAGCCAGCGCCATATGCGTAAGGCTTTGGTTTATTATGGAAGATATAGACAATAGCCTCAATGACCCTAACGCAATGGCATTTATAATTACAGACAATGGCATCAAGTCAGACTCAGCCGGTGCTGAGGATCAGTTATCAAAGGCTTCAACATCCTTCCACGATACGGAAAAGATGCTGGCTGTATTTAGCGTATGCTTGGCTATGATTGGCATAGCCCTGGTAGTGCGGGTAGTTAAACGTTATTACGCAAAGCGTTAGATTTGAAATTAACCGCACCGCGTAGATGGTCTGGGCAATGATGGGCATAGACCCTCATAACCGTGGTAAGTGTATCGCCTAATACACCGGCAATCTCAAACATAGGTACATTAGCCCTGGCAGCCTGAGTAGCCCAAGTATGTCGCAACGTATGCGGGGTAATAGTTATAAACAACTTGTTATTGGTTTGTGAATAAACCAATTCCTTTAGTGCATCAAAATGGTTTTGAATAGAATGAGGATTATCCAATACCCACTCGTCTTGCGTACGCTCTGACCAGGCTTTCAGCATAACCGATTTGAGCAGGTCTGACATTGGTACGGCTACGCGTCGTTTCTTAGTACGTTGCTCGCCATCATTTTGGAAATTGATAAGACCAGCTTGAAGATCAACCTGACTCCAGCGCAGATTTAATATGGCTGTTTTGCGAGAGGCTGTCTCAGAAGCTATCACAACAAACCGGTAGATGCGGGATAGACGCTCAGTATTAAATGATGCTGCTGACTTAATTAGATTTGATAGTTCTTCTTCGTTTAACCACAGGTCTTTCGGTGGTGCAGATACAGGTAAATCAATGTGAGGTATGTCAGTTTGTTTAATACGACGATAGCGTACCGCGTGGTTGATGGCAGCAATGAGGCAATTCAATTCACGACGGATTGTACTATCGCCGGCTTTATTACCATTAACCTTACCAGCCTTGCGATTGCGTTTGTAAGCCTGGACAATCTCAGGTGTTAATTGGTCTACAGTTAAATCGCCAAAGCCTTTAGTAAGGACATCAATGCAATACTCTTGGCGTTCCTTACACACTACCTTATCAACGACATGCTCATTGTAGTAGTCATCCAATATCTTAGTAACGTTAAATACCTTTGGTGCTAATTCTTTAGACCTTACTAACAGGAACTTGCCAAGCATCACTTCAGCTTCGGAACGGATAGACGTACCGGTAGACTTACGCTTTGATCTGCGATTGTCTGTCCATCGGATTTGATATATACCAGCTTCATTAAGGCTAAGCTGAGGGCCATTGTTGGGTTTAGGCATGGGCAGTAAAATGCTACATTATGTAGGCTTTGTAAAGAATTAAAAATATTTCCATATTGGTGGTTGACGAAACTGCATTAAGCCTACAAGGTGTCGTCATCGCTTCCCAACATGGCAGATAAATACACAGAGACATTTGTAAAAAATCTACAAAATCAATTAAATGAACTTGAAACGCATATTCAAATTCAATCTGATGAAAAACAAAAACTTATTGATGCCGGAGAAAAGTTTAAAGATTTCATTGAAGAATTGATTAACGCAGATTTACTTTACGATGAAACATTTGATGAAGCTAATGAACTAATTGATAATTGGACTAATCTTAACTAGCATGGCTAACCGCATTAAAACAAAAGAACTAATCGCACACTTTGGTGGGCGTATTGAGTTATGGCGTCGCCTGGAAGCACGTGGTTTTAAGCTGTCAGTTAAGACGATTGAGAAATGGATGGAACGTGACAACATTCCATCAAATCGCATTGTCCAATTATTTGCGCTTGCTAATCACGAAGGCAGACCTTTAGATCTAAATCTCTTTATCTCCCGCCTCTCCAACAAGGCTGAAGAAACTATTTCCCACCGACATGAAAACAAAACAAAAGAAAGTAATTAGCAGTTTATCTCTCGCAGAATTGCGTGAGCTGATTGCTACCAACCAGGCTATTGCAGATAATGCAGAAGCCAAGATCGTCGAAACGCTTGCGGAGTTACGCAGTCGTTTTGAACCAACGTTAGCAGAATATTATGCTTCTACCGATAAGACTCACGGCCAACATACCTTTGAGGTAGATGGCGTGAAACTCGTAGGTGAGGTTAAGGCTACTATCAAATGGAATAGCGATGCACTACGCGGTATTGCTCAAACACTTCCACCGGAAGTTGTTAATAAATTATTTAAGATTGATTTTGCAGTACCTGAAAAGACCTATCAATCAATCACCGATACTAAGCTGCTAGACCGGCTTATTGATGCCCGCACAGTTAAGTACTCTGAACCTAAGATTAACTTTGCTTAATTTCCACCCAACAAAATAACCATGATTAAAATCATAAAAGCAGATGACCGCCTCAAGGCAGTCCCTAAAATCAACATCGCATTGTTCGGCCCTTCCGGGGTTGGCAAGACGACACAAGCTCGCACCCTAGATCCTAAGACTACACTCTTTGTAGACTTAGAAGGTGGTACGCTTGCAATCCAAGACTGGCCTGGTGATGTACTTGACGTACGTGCCATTGCTCAGCAGTTCAACAAATACCCCTGGGAGATTGCTAGAGCTTTAGCACTCTACATTGGCGGTCATGATCCTTCTGACAAAGACGGAACATATAGTAAAACACAATACGATGCAGTATCTAAGGCTTTCTCTGCCATAGATTTAAGCAAGTATAACACTATCTTTGTTGACTCAATTACCGTGGCTTCACGCGAGTGTTTCAAATGGAGTCAGGTACAACCAGAGTCTCTTTCTGAAAAGACCGGCAAACCCGATACACGTGGTGCGTACGGCTTACTTGGACGTGAGATGATCCGCTGGCTTACACACCTTCAGCACAGCCCATTGTCTATTGTTGTAGTCGGTATTCTAGACCAAGATGTCGATGACCTTAAGCGTATCAGCTGGTCGCCACAAGTTGAAGGCTCTAAGACCGGTCGTGAATTGCCTGGCATCTTCGACCAAGTTATGACCCTGCAAACATTCAAGACCGATGATGGCAAACTCTATCGCGCGCTTGTATGTCAGCAACACAACGAGTGGGGCTATCCAGCTAAGGATCGTTCTGGTCGTCTTGAGCTTCTTGAAGCACCGGATTTAGGTGCAGTCATTAAGAAGATTCGTGAAGGCAAACGCATCGACACAACAATCGATACATCTCTACCTAAGTAATTTCACCCTAACACAAAACAAAATCATGGACTTCACATTCAAACCAGAGTCAGGCGCTTCTTCTGCCCCTGATCTTATCCCTGCGGGCGTATTAAGTTACGCTCTTGTCACCATTGGTGCTGCCAAACAATCTAAGGAAAGCGGAGGTACTTACTACCCTCTGACCCTTACTCTTATGGGCGGTCAATACGAAGGTCGTAAGATCTTTGAAACATTACCCGATGTAACTGATACTAAGAATAGCGAGAAATGGCGAGCAATCGCAGTCACTAACATGACTCGTATGTTTGAGGTAGCCGGTGTATTCAACCCTGCTAATCCCGAAAGTTATCGTGCATTACAAGGTAAGGACTTCCTTACGCTATGTAACTTCTTAGACGGCAAGCGTATTGCTATCCGTATTAAGATTGAGGTGTCTACCGATCCAGCGTACGCTAATAAGAATAAAGTTGGTGAATACTTATCTACCAATCCTACATCACAGGGCTACAAGAACTACGTCAAGTTACTTGGCGGTCAGTCAGTAGTAGCTGAAGCTCGCAGTAATGCTTTCTCTGCACCTGTTGCACAAGCACCTGCGACTGCACCAGGTTGGATTAAAGTACCAACGCAGCCAGCACCTAATAACGATAATCCGTTTTAGTATTAAAGAGTAATACATCCCAATTCCCCTTAATAATTATGCTGACTTTTTATAAAAATCGGTTAGTGTCTTTATTAAGGGGATTATTGTATCACCTTGTTCTTTATAAATCACAGGGGCTAAGGTCGGATTGTGTGATGACCGTCGGTTCTGATCCTTTCAAGACTTGTAGTAGTGACGCTTCTGTTGGGGAAGCCTATCCTACAGCCCCCCTTCTCTTTCAATGAAACTCAGACCAAGACAGGTTGAGTTTGTTCAACGTATGAACTATGCCCTAGCCGAGTATGGAAATACACTAGGCATAGCACCAACCGGTGCGGGTAAGACAGTAATGCTTTCTGCAATAGTAGATTTTGCCCAGAAAAGAAAGCCCGATATGAAGTCTTTGGTTATTCAACACCGAGATGAGCTTGTATCTCAGAATAGGTCTACGTTTAAACGCGTAGCACCAGAAACACCAACGGACATTTACGCTGCTGACCGCAAGCGATGGTCTAATGGTGTAACCTTTGCAATGGTTCAGACCCTAGCTAGGGAAGATAATCTATCTACTATGCCAGCTATGGATCTTATAGTAATTGATGAAGCACATCACGTTGCTGCCGAGTCTTACTTAAGAATTATAAACAGAGCTAAAGAACTTAACCCCAATGTTAATATCCTAGGTGTAACTGCTACTCCACAGCGAGCAGACAAGAAAGCACTCAAGCAAGTATTCAGCAATGTAGCTGATGTCATATCAATCAAGGAATTGATTGATGCTGGCAACCTAGTACGTCCTAGGGTATTTGTTATTGATTGCGGACTTCGCGCAGAGTTAGCCGGTATAAGACGCACAGTTGCTGACTTTGATATGGCAGAGGTTGAAAAGGTAATGGATAAGCAAGCCGTTACTGATAAGGTAATAGCAGAGTGGCAGGGAAAAGCTGGTACGCGTAAGACAGTAGTCTTCTGCTCAACAGTAGAACATGCTAGGCATGTATGCCAGGCTTTCGCTGATGCCAAGATACAATCTGACATCATCCACGGAACAATGAGCGATACGGCTAGACGTAGTACGCTGGCTGCCTTTGAGCGAGATAAGTTTCAAGTGCTGGTAAATGTAGCCGTACTTACCGAAGGATGGGATTGCCAGACAGTATCGTGCGTAGTACTGCTACGCCCTTGCTCTTTTAAGTCTACTATGATCCAGATGATTGGACGAGGCTTGCGTAAGGTAGACCCAAGCAAGTATCCGGGTGTAGTTAAATCTGACT